>WBZM01000158.1_pt1 | contig 110537 bp, 84 predicted proteins | sample 5204271 | NCBI WGS metagenome assembly WBZM01 (sample SAMN12344346, study PRJNA552823) | activated sludge metagenome | biome: Activated sludge suspended growth; feature: Nitrification reactor; material: Wastewater; isolation source: activated sludge from nitrification reactor of wastewater...
AAGGGTTTTTCCTGTTCCCCCTCCTTTGGAGGGGGTTGGGGGGAGGCCCAACCGCGGACTAAGCAGCATTCCAACCTTGTGAGATAGCTTCTAATCACCCCTCAACAACCACTCAATGCAACGGGGTTATGGACCAAGTCCATAACCCCGTTTGGCTTATCAGGGATACCAAAAATTATGGGAGAAGATATTAACTATAATGCAGATTACCCCCAAGCAAGTCATCAGATAAAAGCCTATTTTTGTTGAGTTCAAGAAAAGACCAAATGGGTTTATCTGGGAAAGCAAATGGTTTTTGAGATGTTATTTTTGAGTGTTAAAGATGCTGGTAATGAAAAAGCTTGAAATGCTGGTAGTTTTGCTTACAATTTCGGCTATGGGTGGCGTATGGGGGCAAGTAGGAGTAGTGTTGGAAAAACCAGAAGTCCCTTTGAAAGCACATACTTTGCCGGGATCAAGATTAAACTCCAGCCATGACGTCTATCATGGCAACGAGGGGCAAAAGTCGGATGCAATCCGAACCGAACGCATTAAAATGCTTTTCCCAGGGGCAAGTCAGGCACAGGAAATCACGGTGGAAATTCGCGATGGATTTGTTTTTTGGAACGGAGATGTAATGCTTTACCCGGAGAAAGAATTTGAATTGAAAAAACTGGAAAAGGGGAATGTTTACACCTACTATTCCGGACGGTGGCCAAACGGTCGTATTCCATATACGATTTCTCCAACCCATAGCGATTACGATGATATTTTGGCTGCCATAGATCATATTAATAACAATACCAATATCTGTATGTACCCCCGGACCAATGAGTCCAACTTTGTGACGTTTGTGCAGTCGACCAGAGATCAATGCTTTTCAGCTGTGGGCATGCAAGGAGGAGAACAGATCATCAATGTAGATGGGTGTGGGGTGGGCTCCACTATTCATGAAATATGCCATGCTGCCGGGATGTGGCATGAGCAATCCAGAAACGACCGGGATGATTATATTACGATCCTATGGGAAAATATCGAATCTGGAAGAAGCAATAATTTTGAAACCAAAGGAGAATCTATAACCGCAAACGGGGATTACGACTACGGATCGATTATGCACTATGGCGATGATTATTTTTCCAAGAACGGAGATCCGACTATTGTCGTCAAAATACCCCCAGGTACCGCATCTACGCAAATCGGTCAGCGATCCGGTTTGAGTTCCGGAGATGTTGAATCGCTTAATTCCATGTACCTAAGCAAAGACTGCAATTCCGGCGCCGTAACGAAAATCAGCCTGAGTGCTCCAATTTCAATTTCGCCTGATCCAGTGATCAGCAATCAGGTTTTTACCGTGTCTACCAACTTTGTTAACTCTGGAACGACAACGTTCAAAGGGTGCTTTTACGTTTTAATTTATAATGCGTCTCAATCAAGCGTCATTGCTACCTTGCCGGCGATTCAGGAATTCACCGGGTTAGATCCAAACCGGGGCTACGGCTCCAATCGAGTTTTCAACGGCCCCAAATTGAATGTCACTCCGGGCACTTATGTGGCGGCTGTTTTCTACCGAGAAAATTGTTCGTCCGGGGCATACATACCCGTTGGGGAGGAATTCTATTCCAACTCCGTTAGTTTTCAAGTGGATCCGCCTCCGACCCCAGTCCTGAACGCATCGGTTTCGGCTACCTCCATTGAACACTCGGGAGGCGAAATTACCTATACTATTTCATCAAATACTACATGGACCGTCTCTGCTTCGGTGGATTGGATAAGCGTGAGCCCAGGCATGGGCGCCAATAATGGTTCAGGTAAGATTAGGGTTCAAGCGAATTCTGGTACCGTTCCCAGAAACGGAACCATTACATTTAAAGGCTCCGGTGTCGCCACCCAAACCGCGACCATTACTCAGCACGCCGCACCGCTTGAATTGAGCGTAAGCCCAAATGAATTAAATTCCCCCGCTGCGGAAAGCTTTTTGACGTTTACGGTCAAAGCAAATACGCCTTGGGCGGTTTCGGAAGCGACCTCCTGGTTTTATTGCGTTCCGTCTTCGGGAACAAAAGATGCTTTGATTACCGTCACCTGCCAGGCTAATACCAGCACGACTCCGAGAAGTGGGGTGATTACGATGAATGGGACGGGGGTTATTTCGCAGACGGTGGTGGTCAACCAGGCTGGCCTCCCGTTATCGTTAACGGTTTCTCCATCCGCATTCAATGTGCCGGCTACGGAAAATCAACAAATGCTTCAAATTATTTCCAATACTCCCTGGACGTTATCAGAATCTATAGCCTGGTTATCGCTGAGCTCGAGTGGAGGAACTTCAGACGGAACGGTAGCGCTGGTTTTTTCTTCCAATCCGGGTGTTACGCCTCGTACAGGTACGATAACGGTTTCCGGTACCGGGGTCGCTCCAAAGACGATTACTATCACCCAAGCGGGGGCAGCCCCCATTCTGGGCCTTTCCACAGACGATTTGCAGTTTGTTTCTTTGGAAAGCCAGCAATTCTTTAATCTGACCTCCAATACAGCCTGGATGATTACTGAATCCCTGGATTGGGTGACTGTCAGCCCTGCGTTAGGCAGCGGCAATGCCAAAGTGACGGTAACCTGCCAGGCGAATACCGGTATGTCCAACCGCAGTGGGATGCTTACCATATCAGGAGATGGCCTTCTGCCGAAAATTATCTCCGTGACCCAGTTGGGGAGTGCGGCCGGGCAGGATCTAGGGGCCATTGCAGGCGTCATCTCAACCGAATCGGGTGTAAAAATATCCGGCGTTGAAATAATTCTGGAAGGGCAACAAACGATGTCGGTCCAAACCGATACATCGGGGTCTTTCAATCTCAACCCACTTATTTCAGGAGCTGGCTACTCCGTCAGGCCCTGGTTAGACAAAAATTTTCTCAACGGGGTATCAACGCACGATCTGGTGGTGATAACCAAACACATCCTGGGGGTTCAATTACTAAACAGCCCTTACAAAATCATTGCAGCAGATATAAATAAATCGGGAACCGTCAGTACTTCTGATCTGATTCAATTGCGCAAGCTGGTTTTGGGCATCGATGCCCGTTATGCGAATAACACCAGTTGGCGTTTTATCGACAAAGGGTTCAAATTTCCAAACCCTGAAAATCCCTGGGAAACCGCATTCCCGGAAATAGTCGGCATTGCCAGCCTCCCAGGGGATACCACGCTGGAGTTTGTGGCTGTCAAAATTGGAGATGTCACTAATAATGCAACAGTAACCAGCACGCTCCGAAGCTCCGCCCTGCTTCGTTTGCACACTCCAGATCAATCCTTGTCGGCGGGTAGTTTATACCGGCTTCCTTTTTATGCCGATTTAAACCAAATCGAAGGATACCAGTTTACCCTGGGCCTGGACCCAGCAAAGGTAGAGCTGGTTGATGTTGAATACGGCGTCGCGAAAGCGGAAAACTTCGGGGTGTTTGAACGCGAGGGGATGATCACGGCGAGCTGGAACGAGGCGCAGGGCGCAAGGCGCAAGGCGCAAGGGGAGACGCTGTTCACCCTGGTGGTGAAAGCCAGAACGGATGCAGCCAGCCTGCGCGAGGTGCTGACCATCAACAGCCGGATCACACAGGCAGAAGCCTACCGTCAGGGCGGCGACTACCTAAGCGTGAGCCTCGCCCTAACGCCTCAACGCCCTAACGCCTTAAGCCCTATGCCTTACGCCCTTAATCAAAACACCCCAAACCCGTTCTCCGGCGAGACGGTGATTGGCTTCACGCTGCCAGCCGCAGGCGAAGCGACGCTGACAATCCAGGACGTGACGGGTCGCACGCTGCGGGTAGTGCGGGGTCAGTTTGCGCAAGGGTACAACCAGGTGACGGTCAAGGCCAGCGAGATGAATGCGACGGGGGTTATGACCTACACGCTGAGGGCGGGCGAGTTTACGGCGACGAAGAAGATGATTGCGCTGGAATAGGTGGTTAAGTGGTTAGGTGGATAAGTAGCTAAGTGACTGAGTGGCGACTACTTAGCCACCAAGTCACCTAGCCACCTAGCCACCAAATCACTCAACCACCAGGCACTTTTCCCATCCATGGCTGAGCCTGTTCCAACTGACCGGCAATTCGGAAAAGCAGGTCTTCCCGCCCGTAGGCGGCGGTGAACATGCTTCCAACCGGAAGATTACCCTGCGTCCAGTAGAGGGGAACGGACATGGAGGGCTGGCCTGTCATGTTGGCAATGGGCGTGAATGGGATATAAGAAAAGGTTTCTTCTGCAAGTTTGTCGATGCTGGCACGAACCAGCTTCTTGAGTTTAAAGGCATTGACAAATTGAATCAGCGCCGCTTCGGCGCCTTTTTGCTGTAACGCGCCAATCGTAAAGGGAGGCATAGACACTACAGGCGTAAGCAGCAAGTGGTATTTTTCGTGGAAGGCTGCCATCCGCCGGCTCAGATTATTCCAACGCCGGACCTGATACGCAAAATCAGCGGCGGTGAAACTTTTTCCCAACAATCCGATGGCGAAATTCGTGCCTTCTACATCGAATGGTTTCAGCTTTCTACCCAGATGGTCTTCCATCTCCCGCAGCGATGCGGCTGCTTCGCCTGCTACCATGGTGAGAAACAGTTCCGTCAGGTCTTCCTTTTGATAAGGGGGGGTATTCAGCTCGACGATTTCATGGCCTAGCTGATGCAGGAGTTGGGCGGTATGGCTCACGGCATTCAGGCATTCCGGATCGACGGATTGACCGAGTACGTGGCTGGTCGAGATGGCGATGCGGAGCTTACCAGGCTCGGTTTTGGCTTCCACCTGATAGGAACTGATGGGGGAGGGGGCGCCATAGGGATCGCCTGGCATATACCCGTTCAGGATGTCCAGCATGGCGGCGCTGTCTCGTACGCTGCGCGTCACGCAATGCTCGCGGACGGCGCCCATCCACATTTCTCCATGGGCGGGCCCCAGGCTCATACGGCCTCTGCTGGGCATGAGGCCGAACAGTCCGCAGTTAGCGGCAGGAATGCGAATGGAACCTCCCCCGTCGCTGGCAGAGGCTATTGGACTTATGCCAGCCGCCACGGCTGCGGCGGACCCGCCGCTGGACCCTCCGGCGCTCCGGGAGGTGTCCCAGGGGTTGCGGGTCGGTCCGAAGGCCTTGGGTTCGGTGAAGGGAGTAAGTCCCAATTCGGGCGTATTGGTTTTAGCCATAAACACCAGTCCGGCTTTTTCAGCTTTCTGCAACAGGTAACTGGTGGTTTCGGATATCTGGCCAGCATAGGCTTTGCTGCCATAAGTGAGCCGGGTTCCCGCCAGTTCAAGCCCCAAGTCTTTGATCAAATACGGCGCCCCGGCAAAAGGCGCCTGCTTGTCGATACGGCCGGCCATTTTTTTTCCCATGTCGTAGAGGGGAAGGATCAGCGCATTGATCTGGGGGTTGATTGCTTCGGCTCGTTGGATCGCGATATCCAGCAGTTCGATTGCCTGAACGTCTCCTTTGCGAACGAGTTCTGCCAGGCCAAGGGCATCATAGCTGCGATATTCTTGAAAGGTCATGGCATTTTGGTTAAGTTAACAGGAAAAAAAGGGGAGAAAGCGGAGAGAGCGCGTCTGTAAAATCTGAAAATGGGTCATTAGAAAATTTCTTCGTGCCATATCCCAATACCCAGCACGTTGGATAGGATTCTTTCCCCCGCTTTGGTAATTGCTTGATTTTTATAGGATTTTTCTTCCGGGTTCCAGTACGATTCGATTTCCTGACTTTCTAGGTTGACAATCCAATACTCTGGTATGCCTGCCGTGGCATACAAGGGCAATTTAACTTCTCTATCAAAATTCAGGGTAGAGTCTGCTACCTCAATAATCAATAACACATCTGATGGGCCGGGCAATTGGCTGGAATAACGATCCGGTGATCGCAGCAGGATGGCAATATCCGGCTCCGGTTGGGAAACATGGTTTAACTGGACCGGGTTTTGAACGCTGACGATCACTTTCCGGCCTAGCTGTTCTATCAGCAGTTCCAGTAAGGTGTTTACGCAGGAAAGATGCTTGCTTCCAATTGGGCTCATGTCGAAAATTTCCCCTTCGATCAATTCTACGCCATGTTCAGGTAAAAGGCCGGCTTGTCCCATCCGGACGTAGTCTGCGGTACTGATTTTTCGCCTGGATACCCCCTGTCGCATTTGTTCATGATTTTAAATAAAGTTAAGTTTTTTTTGGGAAAAAAGTATTTGTGTTTAATAACAATATACTTTCGTAATAGTTGTGCATGAAAACGGCTTCTCTCCTGTTTTTTCCTCTTATTTTTCGGCCTTAAACCAGACGGTGTATGGGGGATTTACTAAAAAACGCGTACAACCCGGAAACCTTTCGCAGGCAGGGTCATGCCTTAATTGACCTGCTTGCAGATTATCTCGATAGTTCATTAAACCGCCGGGAGGACAAGGTTATCCAATGGGAGGATCCGGAAACGGCTGAAAAGCGTTGGGAAGAACGTTTATTTGCCCAAAATGCTGACCCTGTTGCTTTATTCCGTCAAGTAGTAGATGAAAGTATCAAATTGCATCATCCCCGCTATATGGGGCATCAGGTAAGTCCGGCTGCTCCGGTAGCGGCTTTGGCCGGGGCGCTGAACGATCTGCTGAACAATGGCATGGGGGTATATGAAATGGGAATACCAGGCACTGCCATGGAACGGGCAGTGTTGAAGTCAGTTGCCCGGAAAATGGGTTTTGGCTCTGCAGCAGACGGGGTCCTCACTTCAGGAGGTAGTCTTGCCAACCTTACCGCCTTACTGACGGCACGAAGTGTGTCGGCTCGCCGGCAGGTATGGTCGGAGGGCAATAACCGCCAACTGGCTTTGCTGGTATCGGAGGAAGCGCATTATTGCGTAGACCGGGCTGTTCGCATCATGGGGTGGGGGGAAGCCGGGATTATTAAAGTGCCTTCAGATGAGGCATTCCGAATGCGCACCGAATTATTAGAGCCATTATACGAGGAGGCAATTGCCCAGGGAAAGGAGGTAATTGCGGTGGTTGGGTCGGCATGTTCTACTTCAACCGGCTCCTTTGACGACCTGGAGGCTATAGGCCGGTTTGCCGCCAAGTACGGTCTTTGGTTCCATGTGGATGGAGCGCATGGAGCGGCGAATATTTATTCCTCGAAATACCGCCATTTGGTGAAAGGACTTGAGCTTGCAGACAGTGTGGTCATGGATTTTCACAAAATGCTTCTAACGCCGACGATTACCACCGCGCTCGTCTTTAAGGATGGCAGGCACAGTTTCCGGACATTCGCACAGAAGGCCGTTTATCTGTTGAACCAGGAAGGCGACGAGGACTGGTATAATCTGGCTAAGCGAACCTTCGAAACCACCAAAACCATGCTGAGCCTCCGTGCATTTTCCCTCCTTCAGACCTATGGAGAAGCTATTTTTGATGAGTACGTCACCACGGTGAACGAACTGACCGCTTCCTTTGCCGATTGGCTGGAAACTCGCACGGGATGGCAATTGGCTGTGCGGCCCGCTTGCAATATTCTATGTTTCCGAATCGCTCCGCCGAACCTGAATGCCCTGGAAGCTAACGCGCTTAACGAAGCAATACGTCAGGAGTTACTTGAGGAAGGTAAGTTTTATATAGTCAAAACCAACCTCAGGGGATTAACCTTTTTAAGGGTTACCTTAACCAATCCGTTTACGCAGATCGGAGATCTGGAGGCTTTAGTTTCTGTATTGGAGAAAAAAGCAGGCCTTTGGTCTCAGGAAACGTCGTAGGATTTGATATCCGGAATGGGTTGCTCGTCTTCTTCGCTTGCGATTGGGGTCACGAGAACTTTCCAGAAATAATAGATCGTAAAGGCGGTAACGACAACGTTGGCCGAAACAAACATCAATAAAGCGGATGTGGTCATAAAGGGAATTTTTCACCAAAGATATTGGAAGGATGCAATTATTTGCCGTTATATTGTCCCGGATGAAAAATATTTTTCGACCAGCTTTGCCCGTTGTATTTCGTCTTTTTCATTGAACAAGGCGCCGTACTTCCTAAGCAACTGGACGTCTTCTTCCGCTAGTTGGCTGGAGGGGTGCAGGTGAAGTAACGAACACCCCTGGAAATAGAGTAGCGGACGATTTCTGATCCGGCCGATCTTTTTCATGTCTTTTTCCGGCAAGGCGGGACTTTTTTCTGCGGCCATTTCCTTGGTATATGCATCCAATGGAATGGCCTGGACCAGGCTTTTTGCATACAGGTTCCATTCCAGTACCGATTCTTCCGTGAACAACAGGAGGTTTTTGCCATCAGCCTTGTAGCGGATGTCCTTTAGTCTATATCCGCACTGAGCCGATTGAACGCATGTAAGGGTCTCGATATCCCATTCCAGAATATCGCCGTTTTTCGAAGCAAAAAGCACCCGGTTTAGATCGGGATGGATGCAGGTAAACTGTTTTCTGAACTGCTCCGTTTCCTGAACCAGGGTTTTTCGGCTGATCCTGGCCCCGAAGAAATTGGCGGAAATTAGTTTTTTTTCCCAACGGGAAAGGGGAATTCCTGATAGATCCACTTTGCGCAGGTCAAGCAACTGGAGGTCGGCGCCGGCCAGCTCTTCCCGGTTAAGGGCCATGATACGGAGTAGGTTGCGTACCGTTTGCCCCACCTCTTGTTCCCGGAAATTTCCCCGGCAAAAGTCGAGCATCCGGGCAATACGGTTGGGCTTTTCCTGAGCGAGGAGCCAGGAAGGATGGATTTTTTGGCCCGCAGGGTTAAACCGGTGCTCCCCTTCGATTTGACCGATAAGCCGGCACAGGGAGTCGTCAAGCGGAACGTTGCGCAAAGCAGGCGGCATTTTTCCGTGGGTGAGGGCAAGGTCGATCTGGTTGAGGACGTGCCGGGCAGCGGCATAATCCCGGAACAGGTTGTGTAAAAACCGGAATCCTTCGTTTTCTTCCACCAGTACAACCAGCTTTTCAACGCACACCTCGCGAATAACCTGATTGAACAAATGCCTGGGAGGAAGGTCGAACCGCCTCTCGTCAAGGTAACGGTCGAATTCCTTGTCGAAACCGTCAAAGAAATCTTCTGTCAGAAGATCCTGAAGCGCTTTGGCCAACGTATTCCGGAGATTTAGCAAGCTGTTTTCCTTGCGGTGTATCGAAGCCGCCCCGGCTTGATACATGGTCCAGCCAATGTAGGGGAGCAAATGCTCGAGGATGAAGCGCTGGAAGACTAACTCCCTCGGGTTCTTTTCGTTCTTTTCCCGGATAGAAAGCCGGGCCATTACTTCAACATTATAGAGCAGTTCGCCGACCCGGGTAATGTCTTTTTTGAATGGGCTTTTGGAAGATTGCTGGGATTCAATTTGGGTGCTTGCCTTGAATAACGACAACATCATCGGATTCCTGAGAAGTACAAGGAGTTCCTGGCTGAGCGGCCTGCCGTCGTTGAGATAATTTCGGATCTGATCGTCGGTAAGCGGTTGAAGTTCAATAAGATGAAACCCTGAAGACCAGTGTCCTTTTTCCTCTTTTACGCGGATGTCATCTGGCGCCGTAAGCAGGATCTGCAGGTTGGGGTATTGTTCTTTGGTTGAAAGGTCAAGAAGCTCCTGGGCCAGGATAGCCATTTTTTCCGGGTTCACGTAGTTGATTCCATCGAGCAGCAGAATAATATTAGGCGGGCCGCCGGCAGGTTCCTGTCCCAGAAAATCCTCCAGATCTTCCACCTGATAGTACAATCGCAGTTGATCTTCGAGGAACCGGTTTTTCTTCGCCTCGTTCCAATCGTTGATCTCATCGACGGAAAGGTACAGCGGGATCGCGCCAAACTGATCGGCATGCTTGAGGTAATGCTCCCATAAATGGACCAGGGAAACCGTTTTCCCCATGCCGCCTTTGCCGATGAGCAAGGTATGCATGCTTTCATCCTGCCACAACCTTTCCACACTTTCTTCTAGAGGCATAAAGGCGCCGTCCGAAAGCACGTTGATGGGAATGATCTGTTCATTAACCGATAAGGATTCCGTTTTGGATTCCTTCAACAAGGCGTCTTCAATTTTGAGGTAGCGGAAAGGGCCTTCGCGGAGTTCTCCGAGCCGTTCCTGGGAAGCCTTTCGCAATTCTCCAACAGGCAGGAAAGGGTCGGTGATCTTCCAGTTCAGGTCGGCCTCTGCGGTTGCGTAAAGACCCCAGGCAAAATCGCTGGTTTGGGGTCTGGGTTTGACAATGCCCCTGAATAGATTCGCCGGTTGCTGGTGTTTAATGGCTACGGCCGTTTTTGCTTGGAGGAAAGATTCTCTCAGGGTAAAATTTCCGGTGGCGAGGTTTTTATAAAACTCTTCTGCAAAATACTGGGCTTTGTCGTCCTCTACCGGCCGAGATGTTGCGATGACGGCTTTTATACCCAGTTCCTGCAATCGGGCGACCTGATTGAGGGTCGCGCACCCGTTAAGGAAGACCAGTTTAAGGCTGTCTTTTTGTTCGGCGAGCAGATCGGCAATAAGATTTGAATTGGCTTCTATGTCTTCTAATCCGAGGACATCGCTTCCCGCGTGACCCGCAAAGTGGAAAATGAACATCCGGTCCTTATACCGGCGAAAGGCGAGGAACAACTCGTCTGAACTGAGACTTTCTTCCCGGGCGATAAGCAGGCGGCCCTGTTCTTCAACAGGGTACAAGGCATTATAAATGGCACTGCTTTCCTGCTTGAGCAATTCCAGGAACCGGCCTTCCTCGTTCGCGAAGGCGAAGAAAAAAATAGGTATGGGTTTCATACCCCGAAAGATAGGAGTTTTCCTAAAATGTAAGCGCTTGTTTGAAATTTCCTCCACAGCGGACGAACTTCCAAACAAGCGCTTGAATGGCCTGGAGCACCTGTATTCTTAACCGAGCACTTTGCTTACCAAATTGGCCGCGTCCTGCAATGCGATAGCCGAATGCACCGCGAGGCCGGACTCGTCGATCATCTGCTTGGCAATATCGGCATTCGTTCCCTGGAGCCTTACGATAATTGGCACAGGGATATTGCCAATGTTTTTATAAGCATCAATGACCCCCTGCGCAACGCGGTCGCAACGAACGATTCCTCCAAAGATGTTGATCAGGATAGCTTTGACTGCCGGGTCTTTCAGGATGATCCGGAACGCCGTTTCCACGCGCTGGGCATCTGCGGTACCGCCGACATCGAGGAAGTTTGCCGGTTCGCCGCCGGAAAGCTTGATGATATCCATGGTTGCCATGGCCAGGCCGGCGCCATTGACCATACACCCGACGTTGCCATCGAGTTTGACGTAATTGAGGTTGTTCTCGCGGGCCTCAACCTCCGTTGGGTCTTCCTCGCTGGTATCCCGCATGGCTTCGATTTCCGGATGCCGGTCGAGGGCGTTGTCGTCAATGGTCACTTTGCAATCCACCGCAATGATGCGGTCGTCGCCGGTGCGAAGGCAAGGGTTTATTTCGAAAAGGGAAGCATCAGAAGCTACGAAAGCCTGGTACAGGCGGGAAATAAAGCCGGTGAATTCTTTGAATGCCTTGCCTTCAAGCCCGAGGTTGAACGCAATCTTACGCGCCTGAAATGGTTGAAAACCCAGCGCTGGGTCTACCCATTCCTTATGCACCAGATGCGGCGTTACTGCAGCGACATGTTCGATGTCCATCCCGCCTTCCGTGGAGTAAATGATGACGTTGGATTTTTTCTCGCGGTCCATGAGGATCGATACATAATACTCCTTGCATGCGTCAAAATTGGGAGCGTAGGCATCCTCAGCGATAAGTATTTTTTGCACGAGCTTTCCGGGGCCTTCCATTCCACCCGGCGTCTGGGGGGTGCGCAACATCATTCCAAGGATGTTACCGGCATGGGTTTTCAGGTCGTCGAGGTTCTTGGCCAGCTTAACTCCGCCCCCTTTACCCCGCCCACCGGCATGGATTTGCGCTTTGACTATGGAGACAGAAGAACCTGTCCGGTCATGGAGTTGTTGCCAGGCGGCAGCCGCTTCTTCGACGGTGTGGGCAACAAAACCTTCCTGGATAGCTACCCCGAATTTTTTCAGGATCTCTTTGCCCTGGTATTCATGCAAGTTCATATGCAGTTGTGTTTATTAGTCGCGGGTTATGAAACGGTTTCCGGCGCAAAACTAAAGAAAAACCCCGGAATACCAATGCCTCCAATTGGTCCAAAATCGCTATCTTTAATCATCAGACTTGTTGCGACGGGTCAGCGTGGTGGGAAAAATGAGCAATTTCCCGTCTGCGGGAAGGCTTTTGAGGGAGCTTTGCCGGGCTGAGTGACCAAAAAAAGGGTGGGCGGAAAAGAGCCATTTTAAACCCTTGATGATCCCCTCGTAGCAAGTCTATTAGCTATCAGAAAATAAAAACAACTGCAATATGTCCCTGAATACCGTTCCGGTAATTCCTTTTGACGCCCAATCGGCGCCGGTTGCCAGAATGCTCCGCGCTTTCAATTCCCCCTGGAAGATGAAGCTTTTTTTTCTTTGGAAGCTCCCTACGCTCTTGTGGTGGGGGGTGCGCATTCGCCAAGCCGGTCCGGACAAAACAGAAGTTGTCATCCCTTTTTCCTGGCGGACACAGAATCCTTTTCGCTCTACCTATTTTGCCGCCCTTGCGGGAGCAGGAGAACTAGCGGGAGGGTTGATGGCCATGATTGCCATTGAAGGCCGTGCACGGGTATCTATGCTGGTGACCAACCTGGAAGCGTCTTTTTCTAAAAAAGCGGTTGGCCCCATAGTTTTTACCTGTTCTCAGGGGGCAGCGATCAGGGAAGCCATTCAGGGCACGTTGGAAACGGGGGAGGGGCAAACGCTAAAGGTGCTTTCCATTGGGCGCCAGGAGGATGGCGCAGAAGTGTGCCGCGTCGAACTTACCTGGTCGTTTAAGGCAAGGCGCCAGGCTTGACGCAGGAAGGTGACAAACTAAGGGAGTATAACCAGCTTGCTGATCCGGGCTCCCATTCCTTCCCCAATCAATAAAAAATAGGTGCCCGGAACAAGCGCGGGAAGGTCGAGTTCGTATTGGCTTTTTCCGGGCAAAGCAGAAAGATTTTTAGAAGAAATAGTCCGGCCTGTCAGGTCGGTGAGTCTCCATCGTACTTCCTTCTGTTCGGAGCCTTCAAGGGTAAGCGAAACGGCAGAACCGGCTCGGGCCGGATTAGGAAACAGGGTTGCTTCTCGCGGCCCGGGTACCTCCCTGGTTGGGGTGATCAGAGTCCCGGTGATGAAGCTTTGAACCATTGAGTAGGTACGGCAAGCATTGTGGTTGTTAAACGGGCGAATCCGCCAGTAATATGTCCGGCTTGGTTTGAGATCATAGACCATCAGAGACGTATCCCTGCTCAGGTAACTAAAAGAAACAAAGGCAAACGTTGGAACAACCGAAATTTCTACCAGATAGCCATCTGCCTCCTGTGCTTTTCTCCAAACCATTCCAACCGTATCATAGGTGGATACAAATGCGGCGGGAGCGGGAAAAAGCAGTTGAATTTCCTCCCTGGGGAATACTGGCGCCGAGAGCTTTGTTTTGATATGATCCGGCCTCTTTTCAAGCAAATGAGCGCGCATCGCAGCGATCTGCTCTGTGGAAAACCGGTCTGGACAAGGATCCCCAGAATAGGACATGAGCAGGCTGCCGTCGGAGGTGAAGGGGATTCCATAGGGGTCTTTTTGCTGTATCGGGCTCAGATCGTTGCCTGCGCAATACCATCGGCCGTTAAGGTAGTCGGACGACGTGTCGCAGAAACCGTCGCCTGCCGTCCGGCAATTGCTTCCGTCAGCCATTTCTACGGGAACCTTGTTGACATAAAAGGGAGCTGGGGAGCTAAAATTGTGTTCCACATTTTCCCAGCCATGAAATGTATGCGGAAGGGAAAAATAATGGCCCATCTCATGAGCCCACGCTCCTGTATTCATACCGGTGCAACTGGCGCTTAGGGCAATTCCGATGCCGGATCCGGAAGGATCGCGCAGGCTGTAGCCGCATGCATTTGCTGCATTGGACACGAAATAGGTATTGACCGCGCCAGGTAGATTTGACTGGGTCATCATCCGAAACCCTGCCTCTCCGGTGGAATGGTCGTGGAATTCCGTGTTCCGGATATAACGGATTTCTCCGTCGATGAAAAATTGGAGCCCTGCCTGGGTGAAATGTTTGTTCAGGGTACAAAAAGCGTCCAGAACCTGGGCTATGGGAATGTACCCCTTACCGTCTGTTGTGCCTACAATATGAATCACGACCGGAACATACAGGGTTTCATTGGAACGGAGAAGGAGGTGAGGTGAACGCTGAAAGCTTTCCAGCCAGGAAGTTTTTTCCGGTGAAGTGGCGCAATACTGGCTTGGCTTGCGCACCTGTGCGAAGCCCCCAATGCAAATGCCCGCAAAAGCAAACCCGAGGAGTGCTTTTTTCATTTACGATAGCCTGGTTATTACCTTTTCTCAAAGCTCAATAGTGGCGAAGTTCTAAAAAAAAATGATCATTTTATACAATATGAATTCAATCCGTTTTTATTCTGTCCTGGATCGCACAAAAACGGGGAAAGGGCGTTATTTTTGCGCAGCTTTTTTGAAATTCAAAACTAACGATAATGAGCAAAGTTACCGTAATCGGTGCAGGAAACGTGGGCGCTACCGTGGCCAATGTGCTTGCCCACAGAGACATTGTGAAAGAAGTGGTCCTTTTGGACATTCAAGGGAACCTGGCCAAGGGCAAGGCGCTGGATTCCTGGCAACAGGCGCCTATCGGCAATTACAGTACGTTCCTTCGGGGAACCGACAATTACGAAGATACCGCCAATTCGGATATAGTGGTCATAACTGCCGGTGTTCCCCGCAAACCGGGTATGAGCCGTGATGATCTGATCTCTATCAACGCCAAGATCGTCAACACCGTTACGGAATCCATCCTGAAATATTCTGCCAATCCCATTTTGATCGTGGTCTCCAACCCGCTGGATGTCATGACATACGCTGCCTATAAAAAAGCAGGTTTACCCTCCAGCAAAGTGTTCGGTATGGCTGGCATTCTGGATACTGCCCGATACCGGGCTTTCCTGGCTGAGGCATTGAACACTACCCCAAAGGATATTCAGGCAATTCTTATGGGCGGGCACGGCGATACGATGGTTCCCCTGCCAAGGTATACTACGGTGGCCGGAATTCCGGTAACCGAACTGATCGGCGCCGATGCATTGAACGCCATCGTCGAACGCACCAAAGTGGGCGGCGGGGAACTCGTTCAGTTGATGGGCACCTCAGCCTGGTATGCTCCTGGCGCAGCGGCAGCTCAAATGGTGGAAGCCATCCTCAAAGACGAGAATCGCATTTTCCCATGCTGTGCATTGGTAAATGGAGAGTATGGGTTGAACGATATGTTCATCGGCGTTCCCGTCAAATTGGGTAAGAACGGCATCGAGGAGATCATTGAACTGAAGCTGACTCAGGATGAACTTCAACTACTCCATGATTCGGCCAAAGCCGTCAAGTCCGTGATGGACGTGTACGACCAGATGACGCTTTGATCGGCGTAACCAGCAGCCTTACCTTTTTTGCGGCTGTCTCAAAAGCCTGTTCTTGCCCATGGCCGCCCAAAAATTAAATTTGATTCCGTTGGCAAAGACCGGTCTTTTGAAACAGCCGCCGTCCATTTTCCTCTTTCCTTTCCTTTCGGAGGGGTAAACCCTTTCTCTAAAGTTTTGTTCTTTTTAAGTACCAAATTTACACTGCATGGAGGCAAGGGATGTCAACTTGTCCATACTCGATTCAATGATTACCAGTACGGGAGACTCGCTAGGGGCATGGTCTGTCAGACAACCTGTTTTGCTGGTCTTCCTCCGCCATTTTGGGTGTACGTTCTGCCGGGAGGCTTTATCGGACCTTTCCAAACGCCAGAAGGAAATCGAAGGCGAGGGAACCAAGATTATATTTGTACATATGACCGATAATGCGACGGCAGAAGCTTACTTCCAAAAGTATGATCTTGCGGGCGCCGTTCATATCAGCGACCCGGAGTGCCGGTATTACCAGGCTTTTGGGTTGGTCAAAGGAAGCTTTACGCAATTGTTTGGACTCGCTACCTGGATTCGCGGATTCTCCGCCGGGGTGGTCTCTGGACATGGAATTGGCCCGCAAATTGGCGATGGGTTTCAAATGCCCGGGGTATTTGTCATCCAGGATGGAGAGATCAAAAGCAGCTTTGTACACGAGCTGGCTTCCGACCGCCCCGATTACCTGAATCTGGTAAAATGTTGTGAAATTAATTGACTATGGTTGGCTGGAGGTTTTCTGAATACGTTCCCGGACAAAACGAAGGAAGCGTCTTTGACCGCCTTCTCAAAATATTTCAGGAACTCCTCCTGTACACCTCAGGCGACGTGAGCGAAGCGCTATCGTGGCTAACCGAATTGGACAAGGAGTATAAACTGACCACCCCGGAATATGGGATGGCGGATTTCATCCAGGACTTGATAGACCAGGGCTATATCCGCCAACAGGACCCCGAAAACCCGGGCTTTGTGCCGGCTGCCAAAATGGAATTGGCCCTGCGCCAAAAAGCCATGGAAGACGTATTCGGGCAAATCAAAAAATCAAAACAGGGAAACCACAGCACCCGGACTGAAGGCAAAGGCGACGAACTAACTGCAGAGCTTCGGCCATTTGAATTCGGCGATTCGCTCGATAAACTGGCCATTTCGGAATCTCTTCGCAATGCCCATATTAACCATGGGATCGAAGATTTCAAACTTACCCAGGAAGACCTGGAGGTCCACGAAACGTTCTATCAAAGCCAAACGAGTACCGCGCTGATGATCGATATTTCCCATTCCATGATCCTTTATGGGGAAGACCGCATCACGCCAGCTAAAAAAGTGGCCATGGCGCTTTCTGAGTACATCACGACCCGATACCCCAAGGATACCCTTGATATTCTGGTTTTTGGGAATGATGCCTGGCAGATCGAGATCAAAGATCTGCCATACCTCCAGGTAGGCCCCTACCATACCAATACGGTTGCCGGTCTGCAACTTGCCATGGATATTTTGCGAAGGCGCAGAAACCCCAACAAGCAGATTTTTATGATCACCGATGGGAAACCGACTTGCATTAAAAAAGGGAAGAAGTATTACAAAAATAGTTTTGGCCTCGACCGGATGATCGTTAACCGGACCCTCAATTTGGCGATGAGCTGCCGCAAACTCCAGATTCCCATCACTACGTTTATGATCGCCAGAGATCCCTACCTCATGCGGTTCGTCGATTCCTTTACCCGGGCGAATAATGGGAAAGCATTTTACAGCAGCCTGGAAGGACTCGGGGAATTTATTTTCCGCGATTACAAAAACAACAAATCCGCCCGTCGCCGTTGAATCGGCCTGGCGCTTCCAGATTTTTTTTCCGCAAATTATATTAGAAGCATCCCTGAAAAACGTTCATTGGGAAAATGCGAAGTATGAAGTTCAAATCCCTTTGGATTGCGGGATGTTTGGTTTTTATGGGATTTAGCAGCCAGGCGCAGGCCCAGCCCATTGCTTTTTCCAAAGCCGACCAGGAGCAACTAAAGATCCTGGAAGATACCCTGGCGTTGTTGTCTTTTTTAATTATCAACGATTCCCTGGAAGAAAACCGGTTTGGGGCGACGCGGTTGATGATTCCTACTTTGGTAAAGGCCCTGAAGGTGAAAAACTCCTTCCATTACCCTTTTGAGCGGCTGAAAGCCGTATCGATCCAATATCCTCCTGACAGTACGTTCCGGGTATTTTCCTGGCAGTTGTACGTAGCTGAAGACGATTACCGCTATTATGGGGCGATTCAAATGAATACTCCGGAACTGAAGCTGTTTCCGTTGATCGACCGTTCTTTTCAGGTAGAGGAACCTGAGCAAGCCGTTTTAAATCCGGAGAATTGGTATGGGGCATTGTATTACGCCATCCAGAAGTTGGAGCATCCCCAGGGGCCCTATTATCTCCTGATGGGATACGATGCTTACTCTTTTTTCAAACGCAGAAAGCTCATGGAGGTGTTGCACTTTAAAGAAGGCAAACCGGTTTTTGGCGCTCCGGTAATCCCCGATTCATCCGCAGGCGCCCCGATGAAAAAACGGCTGGTTTTGGAGTATTCAGCTGAAACTAGCATCAGGCTAAACTACGACGAGGCGCTTGGAGTGATCGTCTACGACCACCTGATCCCCATCCCCGGCAGTCATGGAGAAGGGGAAACCTATGTTCCGGATGGAAGCTATGAAGCCTTTCGAATTGGGAAAGGGAAGCTGGAGTACATTCCCATGCTTGAATTCCAACCCCAATTGGAGCCTCCACGCCCGTCTCCGGTTTTGGATCAAAAAGGGAAGGACATTATAGGGAGACCTAAAAAGAGCGGGAATTAAGTTGGCGCTCTAGTGCATCCGGTCTCCTCTTATTTCGAGGTCGTTCATGATCTGGGCTTCTTTCTCCAGGTATTCCTGCCAACGCTGCCGGACGCGGTTTTCGTCGAAGTAGGTGCGGGCCAGATCTAGAAAAAGCCGGTAATGACCTGCCTCGGAGATCATAAACTTGTGGTAGAACCCCTTTAAGGCCTCGTCGCTGATGTACAGGGAGAGCAACCGGAAGCGTTCCGCGCTCCGGGCTTCGATCAATGCGCATACCAGGAGTTTTTCCAACAGCCGGTCTTCCCGGGTCCCTCCTTTTTGCTGAAATTCCAGGAGCTGATTGACGTATTCGTCCTTCCGTTGCCTGCCCAGCGAAAGTCCCCGTTTTTCCATTTCGGCGAGCACCATCCGGAAATGGCCCCATTCCTCGGTGACAATAGGCGCCAATTCTTTTACTATCTCCGCTTTTTCCGGATACCCTTGTATCAGGCTGATGCAGGAGGTAGCTGCTTTTTGCTCGCAGTAAGCATGGTCGGTGAGGATTTCTTCCAGCTCTTTTTCGGCCAGATTGACCCACCTGGGATCGGTGGGAAGCTTCAGCCCCAGCATTTGCACCGTTTGGAATTCTTTATCCATAGTTTTCGTATATCAGTCAAAGACGCCCGCTAAATTAAAACAAAATACCCGCAAAATCTCCAGTTATGCCTGGACTGTTGTGCGTAGACTTCAGTCTACGTACCCTGTTGTGCGTAGACTTCCGTCTACGCATTCGTTCAATCTTCAGATTGTGTGCATAGTCTCCGGCCATTAGGGCATTGCTACGTTGTCTGAACCATGATTTGGGGGGATTAAAGGATGGCCACGATGTAGCTCGGATTTTCAATCCGAAGGCGTTTCCCGGAATTGGATTCCGGGAACGGGGGCAATGTGCTGCTGGTTGGGCGTTTGGGCGTTAAGGCGTTTAGGCGCGCCGTCCCCCGTCTACCGTCCCCCGTCTACCGTCCCCCGTCTACCGTCCCCCGTCTACCGTCCCCCGTTTACCGTCCCCCGTCTATGTTGTGGGTAAACTTCCCTTTACGTATATTGACCGGAAAATCGCTTACCACCCATGTCATCCCCCATTGTCGACGCCGAATACCTCCTCCAAAAATTCCCGGGAAAAGGAGGTTGGACCTATGCCCTCATTCCGGAAATTCCCCAGGATAAAAAAGCGCCTTTTGGTTGGGTGCAGGTGAAAGGGAGTATTGATGGATACCCATTGAATCACTACAAGCTTATGCCCATGGGTAACGGGCAGTTGTTCTTGCCGGTTCGGGCGGAAATCCGAAAGAAGATAGGGAAGCAGGCAGGGGATTTTGTCCAGGTAGTGCTATATCCCGATACATCGGCTCTGATTGTTCCGGAAGAAATTCGGGAATGTTTTGATCAGGAGCCGCCAGCTGTTTGGGAGGTATTCAGCCAATTTTCCGATAGCGAACGAAAAGCCTACCTCGACTGGATCTACAGCGCAAAAAAAGAGGAAACGCGCGTAGAGCGTATTTTAGCAATGATGGAACGCCTTCAAAAAGGGTTAACGTTTTTTGATAAGGAGAAGGAAGCCTGATATACATAACCTTCCGTAGGACTTTTTTGATGCCGCTATAAATCCTTTTTATTCTACCTTTCTGGAAATCTTTTTTAGAAAAGCAAAACGCGCTTTGACATTATGGAAAAAAAGAGATGGTTTGGGCTAGCGATTGCCCTGTTCGGCTTTTTGCCGCTTGCGTGGACTCAATCGCTGGTTGGGTTCAGCGTCTTGAATCAGAGCAAAGAACAGGAACTGGAAAAGCAGTTTCTTCAACTTCCGAAATCTGAGGCTTTCAAAAACCACCTGAGGGAACTAACCCGTGAACCGCACCTTGCCGGTTCGCCCGCCAACGTCCGGGTGGCGGATTATATGGAGAAGGCTATGCGTCAAGCTGGTTTTAAGGTGGAGCGGCCGCCATATGATATTTACCTTCCCACCGGTCCGGGCGAGATCGCCCTTGAACTGGTTACTCCGGTGCGGATGCCGCTCAATATCAAAGAATTCGTTCTGGAAGAAGATCCCTTTTCCAAAGATCCAAATACCCAGCCGGGGTGGAACTCGTATTCCGGCAACGGCGATGCGACCGCCGAGGTGGTGTATGCGAATTACGGAACCAAAGAAGATTTCGAACAACTGGCTAAACTGGGGATCTCCGTGAAAGGTAAGATCGTTATCGCCCGGTACGGGGGCAATTTCAGGGGCTATAAGGCAAAATACGCTCAGGCGGCAGGCGCCGCCGGCCTGATTATTTACACCGATCCGGAAGATTCCGGTTACATGAAGGGTCTGGTATACCCAGAGGGTAAGATGTTCAGCGAAAGTACGATTCAGCGTGGTTCTATCCTCACCCTCGATTATACCGGCGATCCGCTCACGCCCTTTGAGCCTGCCCTGCCGTTGGATGGACCGCTAAAGGTAGCCCGCCTTAAACCGGAGGAAGTAAAAGGATTCCATACCATCCCGGTTACTCCAATCGGCTACGGCGCCGCTAAGGAGATTCTGGGCCGCATGTCGGGCAAACCGGTGCCTGAGTCCTGGCAGGGCGGACTACCTTTTACCTACCGGCTGGAAGGAGGCCCCAAATTGACCGTCCGGCTGAAAGTCGAGCAGCCCAAAGGAATGGTTCGCATCGAGAATGTGATCGGGACGCTGGAAGGGAGCGAATTTCCAGACGAGTGGATCATTCTGGGCAGCCATTACGATGCCTGGGAGTTTGGCGCTACCGACCCCAACAGCGGTACAGCTATGCTGCTCACCCTGGCGGATGCCTTAGGGGAAATGGCCCGGCAGGGCAATCGCCCCAAGCGCACTGTTGTTATCGCTCATTGGGATGCGGAAGAACACGGGATACTGGGGTCCACAGAATGGGTGGAGCAGTTTCGGGATGAACTCAATCAAAAAGGCATTGCCTATTTTAACGCCGATGGCGCTTGCTCCGGCCTGAATTTTGGCGGTTCTGCCGCGCCTTCCTTGAAATCTCTGCTCATCGACGCCACCCGGGTCGTGCCTTATCCCAAATCTCAAATGACGGTGTATGATCATTGGGTTGAAAAAGCGCCAAATAAGCTGGACGGTCCTGGAATTGGCAGCCTGGGTGGCGGATCTGACCACCTAGGGTTTTATGCCCATATCGGCATCCCTTCCCTGAGCGCCGGGATGGGCGGGCCTACCATGTACCATTCGAGCTACGATAACTTTAGTTGGTATGAGACGGTGGGCGAACCGGATTTCGTGTCCGGTCCGACAGTGGCCAAAGTCATGGGCATTATGGCTTTGCGCATGGCCAACGCCGATGTGATCCCATTCGACCTTTCCCGGTACGGCAAAGACCTGAAACTCCACCTGGGGACAGCCGAAAAGGCCATAAAAGCCTATGCGCCTGATTACAGCGCCCAGAAAATGATAGAGAAAGCAGAGGTTTTGCGTCAGCGGGCTGAAGCGTTTCACACGCTCTTGAATCAAAAGATCAACAGCAAAGGGTTGAAGAAAGCAGATTTAATGATCGTTAATCAAACGCTGCTTTCGATGGAACGCTCTTTTATCGACGAAAAAGGAATGGCTTACGGCGCCTGGTACCGGTCGCTATATGCCTCCTCTGATCCTTACAGCGGTTATGCTTCCTGGATGCTGCCCGGGTTGCAGTACGAGGCGTCTTTGAAATCCACCGCCAGCCTCCCGGATCTGGAAGCCCGTTATTTGGCGGCATTTCAGCGCCTGGAAGATAAAATTTTGAGGATTAATAAGCTTTTGGCAGGGGTAAGGTAACGGTCTTCCTTTTGTGCTTATGCTTTGGTTTAGCGCCCAATCACAGGATATGCTGGCTTTCATGCCTGTTTTTCTTTTTTTTATCCAGCTTTGTGAGTACATCGGAAAGTTAGAATTCTTATTTTTAAGATGCATGTTAGTTGTTCCGCTTTAAAAAACTTCGTGAGACTAGGATGTCTTGTTCCATGTTTCATGGGTTTTTCAAAATTTCAAGCTTGGAAAACGATTTTTTTCAAATTAGTCAACTTGTGAAAAAATATTTCCTGTTGTTTTTGGGATGGGCCGTTGTCCTGGATTCTTTGTCAGGCCAGGGGTTGCCGGAACAGATCTATTTGAGTTCTGACGGACGAATGCTGATCACAGGGAACAAACCTGCTGAGGGACTTTATGATTCAGCCACTATCCGAAAAATATACCTGGATTTCCCCCAAACAGGGTATTGGCAGCTTCTGCGCCAGAATTACTCAAGTCAGACAGAAATTCCAGCCACCCTTACAGTAGATGGCGTAAAATATGATAGCGTCGGGATTAGGTTTAAAGGGGAGACTTCCTATTTTCAGCTTCCTCCGAACGCACAGAAAATGTCGTTTAATATTTCAATAGATTTCGCGCGTGCGGACCAACGGCTGTTGGGTTATAAAACGCTTAATCTGAACAACGCCTTTCAGGATGAATCCTTTCTTCGGGAGGTTTTTTACCTGCATCAGATCCGGAAGCATATTCCGGCTGCTAAAGCCAATTTCGTCCAGCTATTTATCAATGGGGAGAATTGGGGACCATATCCGAATATCCAACAACTGAATAAGGACTTTCTTGAAGAGTGGTTTCTCAGTAATGACGGCGCCAACTGGAGGGCTGAACGGCCCGATAATTTGACAGGCCCTGGAGGACAATGGGGAGATGGAACCGCGGCCTTGAACTATTTGGGAACTGACACCTCAACCTATCAAAAATACTACCACCTGAAAAGCAGCGATATCCCGGATGGGTGGAGCCGGCTTGCCGCCACCTGTAATGCACTGAACAATACCCCCATCGCCAATTTGCCGGATATATTGCCAGTGTTTTTGGATATTGACCGGACGCTTTGGCACCTGGCTACAGAAATTGCCTTTTCAGATGACGATAGTTACGTGCATAAAGGAAAGAATGATTACTACGTGTATTATGAGCCTGAAACAGAGAGAATTACCCCTATTGAATACGACGGGAACAGTGTGATGAACCCAGGCTTGGCTACTTGGAGCCCCTTCTATAATGAAACGAAAGTGAATTATCCTTTGCTGAACCGGATGCTGGCCGTTCCCCAATGGCGTCAGCGCTACCTCGCTCATTTGCGGACGATTGTTTCGGAGGAATTGGACCCTGTTGCCTGCAGCCAAATCCTGGATAATTACAAAAACCAGATTGATCTCCTGGTCCAGAATGACCCTAAAAAGCTGTATTCGTATACTCAGTTTGCAAATGAGTTCAACGTTCTAAAGAACTTTATAAACGCTCGTCGCAACAGCCTCTTGAACAATGGGGAATTCGCTTTGGCAGGGCCTGCTATCCTATCGGTTGATTATTTTAACTCGGAAGGGAAAAGTTGGACTCCTCCCGCAGAACAGGAGGCAACGTACGTCCAGACAATGGTTACCTCCTTAAACGGAATAAACCGGGTAAATTTGTACTATTCCAACCACCTGACGGGCAATTTTAACTTAGTGCAAATGTTTGACGATGGGAAGCATCAAGACCAGTTAGCGGGAGACGGAATTTTTGCCGCCCCAATTCCCGGACAGGCTGCCGGAACTTGGGTTCGTTTTTATGTCGAAGCCATTTCTGGGAATTCAGCAAAAACTGCGTCGTATTTGCCTGCAGGAGCCGAACATGACGTTTATGTTTATATCGTAAAATCCAATGCCGCGGCGCCTTCCGGGATAGTGGTCAACGAACTGATGGCTTCCAATGCAGCATCAGTGAAGGACAATTATGGTGAATACGAAGATTGGATCGAGTTGTTTAATAATACGGATAAGGACGTAGACTTGAGCGGCTATTTTCTGAGCGATAACCCTGCCAATTTGCCAAAATGGGAGATTCCGGCAAGCACTGTAATCCCCGCGAAAGGCTACCTGATCTTTTGGGCAGATGAAGACCAGGAGCAAGGCGTCAATCACACCAACTTCAAACTTACTGCCGGAGGAGAAGTGGTTGTTTTATTGGATCGCGGCCGCAACATTGTGGATTCGGTGGCTTTTGGGGCTCAAATTGAGGATAAGGGCTATGCAAGGGTTCCAAACGGCACAGGGAGTTTCTTTATTCAGTCTCCAACGTTTAATTCCAGTAACGATCTTGCCACCCCGGCAATTGAACCCACTTTGGTCTTATCGGAAATTTCCATTTTCCCCAACCCGGCTAATTCGGAATTAACCATTTTTCTTCCTCAACAGGAAAGGGGCGACTTTTTGGAGGTTGTTGATGCAAATGGCAGGCTAGTACTTAGAAAATCGGTGCATCAGGCAGAAATCCGGGTTGATGTGTCGGATTGGCCGTCCGGCTTGTATTTTGTTCGTTTCGGCGCCCAACGTGGAAAAGCCCTTGTTGTTCGTTAGGTGTGTGTTTGGTAGTTCTTGCTTAGTCTGTTTTAAGTGCCTCCACGCGCCTCCTTAGAAATTCCATCATCGCCGTGCGCTCCTGATAAGGTTCCATCCCGGAGTAGGGGAGAGGGTCTCCAATTTTAAACCGGATCGTCTTCCCGATCTTGTTCTTGGTTTCATACAGCAGCATGCCTAATCGCATCGGCATGCTGAACTGGCTGACAATATGGAACATGCGGCTGTTTTGACCGTGGAAATATATGGGAACAACCGTCGCCCGGCTCATCTGAATAAGTTTGAACCCAAACCGTTTCCAGGGAAGATCAACCGCTTCTCCGAAAAAAGATTTAGCCGTGGCTACGCCGCCTGAAGGGAAGATGCCCAGGGTTTCGCCTGCCTGCATCCGGCGCATGGCTTCCTGGCCTGTTTCCAGATTGGTTTTCGCTGCTTCCTTGGTATTGCGGAAATCTATGGGTAGCACGTGGCCGTTCAACCTGGGGTCCCGGGTGAGCATTTCATTGGCAAGCAGAAAATAGTCGTCCCGCTTTCTGGAAACGAGATAGGCAAGGATCAGGCCGTCTACCACGCCAAAAGGGTGGTTGCCGAGGAACACCAAAGGGCCGGTTGAGGGGATTTTATCCAGCGCCTCCTCGTTAAAATCCAGGGTCAATTGAAGCTTTTCGATAGCCAGTGCCCAAAGGTCCCGTAGAGGGATGTCCAGAAACCGGACTTCATTGTACAAGCGTTCGATCAGGCTGCGTCCGCTGGCGTATTCAATGCCCTCTATGAGCAGGCGTTTCCAGAGCGGATCGCCTTCATCGGCGTACGTTAGTTTTGTCCAGGTCGTCGTATTCTCGGCGGTCATGGAGGAGCGTGTTAAGGGTGTTCTGACGTATTTAAACTCAAATAGCGGACCGAAGATCGCATTTTTGTTTTTCAAAATGCGATCTTCACCCGGATTACTTTCAATCGATAGCCCATGCGCCAACTAAAGCCATTCGTGTTTTTCGTTCCTTTTGTTTTGCTCCTGTTTTCCATGGGCTACAGCCTGCTGGACTCAAGCGGGTTTCTGGCATCGGTAAAAGGGATGAACGATTGGATCCTTCGGTATTTTGGCTGGCTGTTTTCTGCAGGCACTCTATTGTTCGTTGCGTTGTGCATTTGGGTTTATTTCTCGCCGCTGGCAAAGGTGCGCATCGGAGGGAAAGAAGCCAAGCCTATTCTCACGCGCTGGCAATGGTTTAGCATCATCCTTTGCACCACGATTGCTATTGGAATCCTTTTTTGGGGCACGGCGGAGCCGCTTTACCACCTGCATGCGCCTCCCAGAGGGCCTGGAGTGGATGCCGATACGGCGGGGGCAGCCCGTTTTGCCATGTCTACCATGTTTATGCACTGGACCTTTACTCCTTACAGCATTTATACGGTTGCAGGGCTTATGTTTGCGCTGGGGTATTACAACTTCAAGCAATCGTTCAGTTTAAGCGCCATGTTATATCCTGTATTGGGCCTGAGGACAGCGCGTTGGGGCAACTTCATTGATGCGGTATGTTTGTATAGTTTGGTGGCGGGTATGGCGGCTTCCCTGGGTGCAGGCGCCTTGACGATTTCAGGCGGCTTGGAGCGGTATCTCGGCATTCCTGATACACCCATGTTGCTCTTGGTCACAACGGTGGCTATTGTGCTGGTTTTTGTAATTTCGGCTATTACCGGTCTGACGAATGGCATAAAGTCCCTTTCCAATGTCAATACCTATGCGTTTATGGGGATCGCCCTGTTCGCCTTGGTTTTCGGCCCAACCCGGTTTCTGTTCACTTTTGGAGCGGAAGGATTGGTGGATTATGCGCGGACCTTTCTTCCCAGAAGCTTAGGGCTGGACGTGGATAAATCCTGGGCAGACAGCTGGACCGTCTTTTACTGGGCGAATTGGCTTGCATGGGCGCCGGTCACGGCCGCATTTTTGGGAAGGATCGCTGTAGGGTATACTGTTCGCGATTTTATCCATTACAACCTGCTTCTTCCCAGCATTTTCGGTATGCTATGGATGGTTATATTCAGCGGAAACGCTTTGTATATCGATTTTTTTTCTTCCACTGCCGACCTTTATGGCGCCCTGCAGAGCAAAGGTCCGGAGAATGTGGTATATGCGGTCCTCGACCAGCTGCCTTTTCCCCATGTCCTGGGGATCACCTTTTTTCTTACTGCATTCCTGTCGTATGTTTCTGGAGCAGACGCCAATACGTCGGCGATGGGGGGACTTTGCACGACCGGTATCTCTCCCGAAAGCCCGGAGCCTCCAGCCTGGATCAAAATCGCTTGGGGAGGAATTATCGGAGTAACTGCCTGGGTTATGGTGGCGTATGCAGGTATTGACGGGATCAAGATGGCTTCTAATTTGGGAGGCTACCCTGCTTTGTTTCTTATCTTGCTGGTTTCTGCGGGGCTGATTAAAATATTGCTTACGATCCGCAAACATCCGGTTGACATAGCGGAAGGCTGAAATGGCGCATTTTGGAGCATTGAGCAGGTTGATTTTGTCCTGAAAATGACGTAAATTTTAGCGAGAACTTAGAAGCTGTTTGAATTTGATTCCCGGGAATCAAATTCAAACTCCTTCGTAAAAAAATCTATGCCATGTTCACAGACGAACGTCAAATTAAAATTTATTACAACCCTGAACTGTTGTCTCACCGGCAAACCGTCGCTTATGCCCAAAGCATGGCCTCTTTTGTTGAAGCGTATTCGTTCGAGAATGCCAACCTGAATATGACGCACTGGGAAGAAATTCTAGAAATGTTAGATGTTACGGATCCAAGATTGGTCATGAATGAAGCGGACCCTTACTATCAAGAAGAACTCAATGACCGCGATTTTGATCGCATGTCCTGGCTCACCATACTGACGCACAAGCCGAATCTTGTGAAATCTCCGATTGCTATTCGTGGAGACCATGCCATCCTCTGTTGTACGCCCAAAGCGGTTTTGGACCTTATTGGGCACAAGGTGGAAATAAATTAACGCCTGAGGATACCGGTTTTTATTTTTAGGAAGAAAAACGGATTTTTATCTTTCCACCGGAGGAGGGAGGTCGCTTTTCCCTCTTTTCTGGGTGTTAATGCTTTCTAAAAATACAAGGGCATGCCATCAGTCTGCTTCGTTTTTCCCGGGATTTTTTCGTTTAGAGAAAAAAAGTATGTTTGGTTTCATCTGTTCCTTTTAGCCGTTGCGGTTCCGGTATTTTTGCTGCGTAGTATTTCCCGCCCGCCTGCAGTAGAAACCCAGGTATTGGTCATCAACGGCGGCGCCGGCGGTACTGCCGCAGGTATTCAATCGGCCCGCATGGGCGTATCTACGCTGATCGTCGAACCTACTTCCTGGCTGGGAGGTATGCTGACGGCTGCCGGAGTTAGCGCTACTGATGGCAACCACCGCATGCCTGCAGGAATATGGGGAGAATTCCGAAAAGAAATAAGGGATTATTACGGCGGAGCAGAAGCGGTGGCTACGGGTTGGGTTAGCAACACCCATTTTGAACCGCATGTCGGAGCAGCCATTTTTCGGAAAATGGCCGAACGGGAATCCCGCCTGACAGTCTGGTTCAATTCCCGGCTCATCTCCCTGAAGGCTGCCTCCGGGGGATGGGAAGCCAGGGTACAAAAAGAGGGTAAAATAGTGCGGGTGATAGCCAGGGTAGTGGTCGATGGTACCGACCTGGGCGATGTGGCGGCTTTGGCCGGGGTCAAGTATGACCTGGGGATGGACAGCAAAGCCCTCAGCGAGGAGCCCATGGCGCCGGAAAAGGCCAACAGGATCATTCAGGACCTCACTTTAGTGGCTATTCTAAAGGATTTCGGACCGGGGGCAGATAAGACCATTCCCAAACCTCCAGGATATAACCCGGAGGCGTTTCGATGCTCCTGTAAAGACCTTTGCCCCGAAGAACCCGGCCTTCACCCTTGTGATATGACGCTAACTTATGCCAAACTACCCGGAGGAAAAATTATGCTCAACTGGCCGCGCCGGGGTAATGATTATTACGCCAACGTGGTGGAAAAGACAGAGAAGGAACGCCAGATCGCTTTTGATTCTGCGCGCAGGCATACCCTTCGGTACATTTATTTTCTTCAAAATGAATTAGGGTACCGCCATTTGGGGATTGCAGACGACGAGTTTCCAACCCCTGATGGCCTTGCATTTTATCCTTATCACAGGGAAGGTAGACGGATTCATGGCCTGGTTCGGGTACGCGTGGGCCATATTTTGAACCCTTACGAGGAGACTCTTTACCGCACCGGCGGTATCGTGGGAGATTACCCTATCGATCACCACCATGCGATGAATCCGGCTGCTCCGGAAATTGAATTCCCCAAGGTTCCCTCCTTTAATATTCCGCTCGGCGCGCTGGTCCCCAAAGGAGTGGATCGTCTGGTAATGGCCGATAAGGCCATCTCGGTGAGCAACATCGTCAATGGGTCCAGCCGTTTACAGCCGGTGGTACTTCAGATCGGTCAGGCAGCCGGCGCCCTTGCCGCTATTTCCGTTCAGGAGAATAAACCGGTCAAAGACCTTTCGGTTCGGACTGTACAACAAAGACTTCTCCGATCCGGAGCCTATCTGATGCCGTTTTTTGACGTAGAACCCTCCGATCCCCATTTCGCGGCTGTTCAGCGGGTAGGGGCGACAGGCATTCTTATGGGGAAAGGAGAACCCCATCTTTGGGCAAACCGGACATGGTTCTTCCCGGATTCTACCATTGCATGGGGCGCTTTGCGTCAAGGGTTGGCTTCTCTTCCCTTACAGGTTGGGCTTTCGGACCATAGCGCTGATGAGCCGGTTTCTTTGCAGGGTTGCCTTGAAGTAGTTAGCGGGATCACGGGAAAAGATCTTGGTATCATCCGGGCGGAGTCAGAAAAACTTTGGCCGGACTGGGGGTTTTCCCGTTTTGACCCCAAACGTCCGGCGACCAGGAAAGAAATCGCCGTATTGCTGGATGTTCTGGCGGATCCTTTTGGCCGATGGAAGGTTGATTGGCAAGGAAACTGGATGGAGGAATAATCAGGCAATCCTGAACCTGACCTCATTACCTGCTGGTTAAGTCAGGCGGTTAGGCTGGAACACAACCCGGCTTTCGACATTGGCGCCCCAAAACGTGCAGGCAAAAAACGTTTCCTTGAGGTACTGTGCCCAATAAAGCGGCCGAGAAAATAAAAAATTTTAATAATTCCCGGATAAAGGCTTTTTATTGAGGGTTTTTGAATATTTTCCGGACCAAATGCCAAGTATATGAAATTATCTTTGGTAGATCTGGGAATAATTGCCTTCTATTTCTTTCTTACGCTGGCATTCGGGTTTTGGATCTCGAGGCGGGCGTCGGTTAATGTTCGTTCCTATTTTCTTGGAGGAAACTCTATTCCCTGGTATTTTCTGGGACTTTCCAATGCTTCGGGGATGTTTGATATTTCCGGGACGATGTGGACGGTCACCATTCTGTTCGTATACGGCTTGAAAAGTGCCTGGATTCCCTGGTTATGGCCGGTTTGGAACCAGGTTTTTGTTTTTGTATTTCTCGCAATCTGGCTAAGGCGTTCCGGGGTGCTCACGGGTGCGCAGTGGATCACTTTTCGCTTTGGCGATGGGGCAGGGGGTCGCCTGTCGCATGTTATCGTCACGGTTTTCGCGATTATCAGCGTATTTGGGTTTATCGCGTATTTTTTTGAAGGAATAGGAAAATTCGCCGCGGTGTTTTTTCCCTGGGATCTGGCCTTCGCTATTGGCCCCTGGACGATTTCATCCGAACAGTCTTACGCCTTGATGCTTATTGGAATAACCACGGTATATACGATCAAAGGAGGCATGTGGAGCGTTGTGGCAACGGAAGTGCTCCAGCTTGTTATCATGACGGTTTCCTGCATCGTCATTGGAGTTATTGCCTGGGATCAGGTTCGCCCGGAGCAGATCGATCAGGTTGTTCCTGAGGGTTGGAGGGATTTCTTTTTCCAATGGAAACTGCATTTGGACTGGTCGGGGTCGCTGGATAGCGTGAATGATAAGATTGTATCCGATGGATTCGGCTGGTTTGGCTTTTTGGTAGTAATGATGCTCTTTAAAGGGATTTTTGCCAGCTTGGCTGGGCCGGTGCCCAGTTACGATATGCAGCGGGTGTTATCTACCCGAACATCTACCGAGGCAGCGAAAATGAGCGCGCTGACCATTCTTGTCCTGTATTTTCCCAGGTACCTGATGGTGGCCGGGTTGGGGTTGCTGGCTCTGGCTTATCTTGTCCCGGAGTTGGCTGCTATGGGAGCTGCGATCGACTTTGAGACGGTACTGCCACTTGCCATTGAGCGGTTTGTTCCTGCCGGATTTAAAGGGTTGATGCTTGCAGGATTGCTTGCTGCGTTTATGGGCACCTTTGCGGCGTTTATCAATGCCGCCCCGGCTTATCTGGTCAATGACCTGTACCGTAAATATATTCGCCCGGATGCTCCGGAAAAGACCTATGTGCGGTACAGTTATTTGTCGAGCATTTTGCTGGTTCTCGTTGGGTTGGTTTTTGGTTTTTTTGCCGGTTCCATCAATGCCCTGACAGTTTGGATCACCTCAGCCCTTTATGGAGGGTATGCTGCTGCCAATGTCCTCAAATGGATTTGGTGGCGGTTTAACGGATATGGTTATTTTGGCGGTATGCTGGGAGGGTTGATTGCCGCTACGGTGATTCCGCTGCTTTTCCCTCACACCCTATCGATCTACCTGTTTCCGCTTATTTTGGGGATCTCTTTCATGGGGTGTTTCCTTGGGGTTTGGTTGAGCCCGCCTGAGGACGAGGAGGTCCTGAAAACATTTTACAAACAGACCCGCCCCTGGGGCTTTTGGAGGCCTATAAAGAAAAAGGTAATGGAAGAAGACCCTTCTTTTCTTCCAAACCAGGATTTCGGCAGGGATATGTTCAATGTGGCGGTAGGAATTGTTTGGCAAATGACCCAGGTGATCATGCCGATTTACCTTCTTCTTCGCGACGTTCGCGGACTGTCTATTTCTTTTGGCGTATTTGTGCTTACCAGTATTCTATTGAAGCGTTTCTGGTATGACCGATTAAAAAACAATCCGGATTAAGGCAACAGCCATGCGCATTACGGGCACTTTTATTGACGAGATATCGCACGATATTCCCCACCAGAACTGGGGGCCCACAGAATGGGATCTGGATTTTCAGCACATGCAGAAATTGGGGATCGACACCGTCATCCTCATCCGATGCGGTTACCGTCGCTGGCAGACATTTCCCTCCAGGGTGCTGACGGTTGAAGAAGGGGCCTATACCCCTCCCATCGACCTGGTCGATCTGTTTCTCCGCCTTTCGGATAAATACGGAATGTCCTTTTATTTCGGTTTGTATGACTCCGGCAAATATTGGTGGGATCAGGGCGATTTTCAAAAGGAAGTGGAGATAAACCTTCGTGTCATCGACGAAGTTTGGGCCAGATACGGTCATCACGCTTCCTTTAAGGGCTGGTATCTGACTCAGGAAGTGAGCAGGAAGACGGGCAAGATCATCGACCTGTATGCCCGGCTTGGGCGGCATTGTAAGGACCTTTCTGGGGGGTTGCCTACCCTGATCTCTCCCTATATCGACGGTAAGAAAGCCATACTTTCCAACCAAAGCGCGCTTACGCGCCCGGATGGCGTCAGTTTGAAAGAACACGAGGAGGAATGGAACGAAATTTTTGATGGCATCAAGGAGGTGGTCGATATCGTCGCTTTCCAGGATGGGCACGCCGACTACAATGAATTGCCGGACTATTTTTCGGTGAACAAAAAATTAGCGGATCGCCATGGAATCCGGTCCTGGACCAATGCCGAATCCTTTGACCGCGACATGCCGATTAAATTCTTGCCGATTAAATGGGAAAAACTCCGGTTAAAGCTCGATGCCGCAGAGCAGTCCGGCCTTGAGAAAGCCATTACGTTTGAGTTTTCCCATTTTATGAGCCCTCAATCCGCTTATATACAGGCTCATCACCTGTACAACAGGTACATGGAATATGCCCTGGAATTACCGGGTACCAACTTGTAATAGATCGCGCGTGTCAGCCGACGCTGGCCACGAGGATCCAAAGTAAGGTCGAACCCAGGAGCATTAAAGCCGCCAGGAGGAAGGCTTTTTTCTTTTTATCCTCCGGCAGAACGGTGCGAAGCAATATTCCCGTCAAATAGACAATAGCCCCTGCTCCCAAAACGCCAACGAGCACCGCCGCCGCTCCGGCCCCTGAGCATGCCAGGTTGCAGGATAAAGCGGTAACCAGAAGGGAAAGCCCTCCGGATAACAGGAAGATCAATGCATACCACAACCCACGGGATTTTCCTCCTTCCTTTTGGTTTTGAAGAAAATGGGCTTTTATCGCGCTTCGAAGAGATTTCTTCCAACCGGCCGTTTTTTTGCCTTTGGCTTCCGGCGAAAGGATATTTTCGGAAGCGGGATGGTTCGGGCTTTGTCTAAGAGCGGCGGGCAATACCTGGTATCCTGATGGAGTGGCTGTTTGAAACGCCTGGGTAATGCTGTAATTGAAAACCGTAGTTGTCAGGAGAAAGCCGGTAAACAGAATAGCCAAGTCGAATCTTCCCCGGAGCTTCAGGAACATTCCTTTTTCAGAATTTTTCCGGATTGGGTACGTCAGCGCATAACCCAAAAGTACAATGGAAGGGGCCAGTATTCCGATCAAGCCGGTATGCACCCCATCTCGGTAAAGCATGAGTCCTAAATTAAGCGCCAGTATTGCCAGCGCAAGGTGACTGCAGGCAATCGTTACCTGTGCTGAAGCCGGATGAGCCTTGGCCCAAAGACGAATGGCATTCATGTGCGGTGATTTTAGGTGAATAATTGAGTAAATTAATGAAATTTTGATACGAATAGGCACATTCGTAGTATTTTCCCCCCTCATTCCCACGTAATCCAGTATCATGAAACCTAAAGCGCTTATACTGACCAACGGCATTCTGATGACCCCGAATGCGAAAACCGCGCATGGATTGATTCGGGGGACCGACCGGTTTGATATCGCTGGAGTCATCGATTCAGTCTGCGCTGGGCAGGATGCCGGGGTCCTGCTTGATGGGCGTCATCGCAATATTCCTGTGGTTGATACATTGGAAAATGCCCTCTTGAGCTTCCCGGACGCAAGCCACTTGATTGTTGGAGTGGCAACCGTTGGCGGCGTTTTCCCCGGCAATATGCTGGAGATCATTGAAACGGCTATTCGCCACCGCTTATCCATCGTCAATGGCCTGCACGACTACTTAAGCGACCGGCCCAATCTGGCCGAACTGGCAAGTATTTACGGAGTGTCCCTTATCGACATCCGAAAGCCTAAACAGCGTGCAGACCTGCACTTCTGGACTGGAGAAATATACCAGGTGAAATGTCCTATCGTAGCGGTGCTTGGAATGGATTGCGCCATGGGAAAACGCACTACAGCGCGGCTGCTGAAGGAAGCTTGCGAGTCCGCAGGCATGAAGGCCCAAATGATCTACACCGGCCAAACCGGCTGGCTCCAGGGAGGGGAATACGGTTTTATCTTTGATTCGACGCTGAACGATTTCGTCAGTGGCGAACTCGAACACGCCATCGTTTCCTGCTGGAAAGAAGCGCAGCCCGACGTTATCTTCCTGGAAGGTCAATCTGCACTCCGAAACCCCAGCGGACCCTGCGGACTTGAGTTTCTGATCTCTGGAAATGCGCGTAAAGTGGTGCTTTTACATGCCCCAAAGCGGAAATATTACGACCATGATCCCCACTGGGGCGAAATCCCATCGGTTGAATCCGAAATCGAAATCTACCAAAAATTTGGCGCCGAGGTCATAGCTTTAGCCTTACATACGGAAGACTGTTCCATTGAAGAAGCCTACCATTTTAAAAGGGAATACCAGCAAAAATTGGGTATCCCCGTCCTTCTGCCCCTGCAGGAAGGGGTCGGCGAATTGGTCGGCAAGCTTAAGGCATAAAAAACTCCCACTCCCTCACCCCCCCACATCCTCTACATCCTCTACATCCTCTACAAAATGAAAATCAAATCCCTTCGCTCCTATGCCAAAAACCTGGCGCTTAGCAAACCCTATACCATCGCCACCCGGACCATTTCGGATGTGGAGAACATATTCCTGGAAGTGGAATTGGAAAACGGAATAGTTGGTATTGGCGCCGCGAATCCCGCCCCGGAAGTAGTAGGCGAATCCCCGGCAGATACCCTGGCCAATTGCCAGACGGCGTTTTTCGCGCAGTTGGAAGGGCGAGATATCCGGCACTTCCAGCAATTGATTTTTGAAGCCAACGAGCAATTCCCCCGTTTGCCGGGCACCCAGGCTATTCTGGATATTGCTCTGCACGACGCTTTTGGCCAATATATAGGTATACCGATTGTGGAGTTCTACGGCCAGAAAATTAAATCCCTGCCCACTTCGGTGACCATTGGCATTATGCCGGTGACAGAAACGCTGGAAGCGGCGGAAGATTATAAAAAGCAAGGCTTTGTCGTTCTGAAAGTCAAGCTTGGCATGAATGTGGAGGAAGACATTGAGCGGGTGCGGAAGCTCCGTGAACGCTTTGGATCGCATTTTACCATCCGCGTGGATGCCAATCAGGGGTATTCCATTGACGACCTTAAAGCGTTTTATGCCGGGACCAACAGCGCTGGGGTGGAGTTGGTGGAACAACCGATGCCTGTTGGAACAGAAGCCGAATTGCTTCAATTGCCCGCCGGTCAACGCCAGTTACTTGCTGCCGACGAGTCCCTTAAGTCGCCGGTATACGCCATGAAACTGGCTCAGGAACCGCATCCGTTCGGCATTTTTAATATCAAATTGATGAAATGCGGCGGCATCGCTCCGGCCCTGGAAATCGGATCAATCGCCCGTCACGGAGGGATTAACCTCTTCTGGGGATGTAACGACGAAAGTATTGTGAGTATCACGGCTGCGCTGCATGCGGCGTTTGCCTGTTCCAACACCCGGTACATCGATCTCGACGGCAGCCTGGATCTCGCCGAAGATGTGGTGCAGGGAGGGTTCGTGATCGAAAAGGGACTGATGCGCCCTACCGGGCAACCCGGCCTGGGCTTGTCTCTCCTGCGATGACCCGTCCCCCGTCCCCCGTCCCCCGTCCCCCCGTCCCCCCGTCCACCGTCCCCCGTCCCCCCGTCCACCGTTTGCCGTCCCCCGTCCACCGTTTGCCGTCCACCGTTTGCCCTATTCCCAAAATCTCCGTATCTTATCTGCCTTAAAACCACCGGATTATGGAAAACGCCCTGAAATCAACCCTGCTGTTGGGCATGGTTGCCCTGTTGTCCTGTCAGCCTGCCGACCCGGAGAAAGAGGCTTCGAAAGCGGAAAAAACGGCTGCACCTACCGGCGCCATTACCCCTTGGCCGGATTATGAACAGCTCGATGACGTGATCGGCCTCAACGAACAATGGACCGGCGACCTGCAAGGGATTATCGAACGCCGCCGCCTCCGGGTGCTCGTGCCGTATTCCATGACGACGTATTACCTCGACGGCACCGAGCGAAAGGGAATGGCTTATGAGGCGATGATCCATTTCGAGCAGTTTTTGAACAAATCCCTGGGCAAATCTACCCAGCCGCCTTATGTGCAAACGGTGTTTGTGCCCATGTCCAGAGACCAGTTGATCCCGGCGCTATTGCAAGGGTATGGCGACCTGATCGCCGAAAATTTGACGGTCACGCCTTCCAGGGAAAAACTGGTGACTTTTTCGACGCCTCTGCTTAGCGGCGCAAGGGAGGTTTTAATTACAGGGCCCGCTTCCCCGGAATTGAAGTCACTCATGGACCTGCCCGGAAAAACCTTGTTTCTACGGCGTTCCAGCAGTTTTTTTGAACACGTTCAGATCATCAATGATTCCCTGAAAGCCCAGGGTAAACCCCTGATTGCTGTCGAGTGGATCGATGAGCATCTCGAAGATGAAGACGTTCTGGGCATGCTCAACCAGGGACTGATTTCTCTGACGGTGACCGACGAGTTCAAAGGTAAATTCTGGGCATCCGTATTCCCTGAAATCCAGGTACGAAGCGACCTGTGCATCCATGAGGGCGGAGATATTGCGTGGGCCATGCGGCCCGATTGCCCCGAACTCAAGGCTAAAGTCGATGCGTTCGTACAGAAAAACCGCAAAGGCACCCTGATGGGTAATATGCTGTTCAACCGCTATCTGGGAAAGGATTCAGAGGTAAAAGAAGCCTTTACTGCCAAGGACAAGGAGCGGTTTCAGGCTTTACAGGGCCATTTTACCCGGTACGGGCAGCGCTATCAGCTCGACTGGATTCTTCTGGCGGCATTGGGCTTTCAGGAATCCCGCTACAACCAGCAGTTGAAAAGCCGCGCCGGCGCCGTTGGGATCATGCAGGTGCTGCCGACTACGGCAAAAGACAAAAATATCAACGTCCCTGATATCTATGAAGAGGAGGGCAATATTCATGCAGGCACTAAAGTGCTGCGCTACATGATCGACAACTATTTCATTAGTAAAACGATCGATTCCCTCAACGCCGGGCTCTTTGGCGTCGCTTCCTACAACGCCGGCCCCAACCGCGTTCAGGAACTACGGCGCAAAGCAGCAGCCCAGGGCCTTAACCCGGACGTGTGGTTTAACAACGTCGAGATTATCGCCGGCCACGAAATCGGTAGGGAAACGGTGCAATACGTCAGTAATATTTACAAGTACTACTGCTCCTACCGGTATTTGTATCACTATTACAAACAAACGGAGAAGGCGCCTTGGAAGGGGTAGGGGGGCGTTAGGGCGTTAAGGCGTTGGGGCGTTGGGGCGTTAAGAGGATTTTAGCTTTCGGGGAATAAGGTTAGCTTTGCGGCCACAATCCTTTTTTTGCACAAATCACAACTGGTTATGCCTGAATTTCCGCCCTGCCCCAAATGCGCCTCCGAGAACGTATACCCATTGGAGGATATGCTCGTATGCCCTGAATGCTTTCACGAATGGAAGCCTGGGGAAGAAACAGCAGAAGATGAAAACGCCGGGTACAAAGTGTTGGATGCCAATGGCAATGAACTCCAAAACGGAGATTCGGTGATCATCGTCAAAGACCTGCCGGTAAAAGGCGCCCCAAAGCCCCTGAAAGCGGGAACCAAAGTAAAAAACATCCGCCTGACGGATGGGGATCACAACATCGATTGCCGTATAGAGGGATTCGGATCAATGGGGTTGAAGTCGGAGTTTGTGCGGAAGGCGTGACCACGGAAGAGGTGTTTGTCTGGTTCCGTTGCTTATTGTCTGAACCAGGATTTGGGGGGATTTGAGGATTGGGAGAGAGAGTGGAGGGATTAGAGAGTAGGGGATTTGAACTTGCAAGTCCAATAATAACCTAACAATTCAACCACCTATCCACTCATTAATTGTCTGAACCAGGATTTGGGGTGATTTGAGGATTGGGAGAGAGAGTGGAGGGATTAGAGAGTAGGGGATTTGAACTTGCAAGTCCAATAATAACCTAACCATTCAACCACCTATCCACTCATTAATTGTCTGAACCAGGATTTGGGGTGATTTGAGGATTGGGAGAGAGAGTGGAGGGATTAGAGAGTAGGGGATTTGAACTTGCAAGTCCAATAATAACCTAACAATTCAACCACCTATCCACTCATTAATTGTCTGAACCAGGATTTGGGGTGATTTGAGGATGCGGAGGAGGGGTGTGGGGGTTTAAGGGAGTAGGGGGCAGGTAAGGCATTTTAACGGTTATCCTCTATATGCTTTGGGTTGATCAATCTTTTGAATTCCAGGCTTTTATTTCCAAAATTTATCAAGAGGCCTATTTCCATGTTATAGGCTTCCAGATAATTTTTCCCTTGAGCAAGATGGATGGAATCCAGATTAGTAACAGCTTTTAGTTCGACCATTATACAATTTTCTACGAAAAAATCAACCCTGCGCGTTCCAATGGGTTGATTGCGGTAATAAATGGACATTTCCATTTCTCTTGAAAAAGCGAGATCCGCTAGGTTCATTTCAATTTCCAAGGCCCTCTGGTATATAACTTCCTGGAATCCGTTGCCAAGCGTACTATGTACTCGCATCGCGCAACCGATAATCGTCCTGGTTAAATCACTGAATTTCATTGGAGTTTGTTTTAATGAAAAAATATCCCTTACATGCCCCCTGTTTTATGAGAATATTATAACAATAAAATTACAATTTCAGATTTCCTTCGATCTAAAAAATTAACCGCCATTCCCGATTCCCGCACCCTCTCTCCCAATCCCATAATCCCCCAAATCCTGGTTCAGACAAGAAGGCAAAGCACTGATGGGAAAGAAGGTTTAAGATAAGGGAGCTGGTTTGGGAGTAAAAAAACTGGGGCTCCTCAAATAAAGAGAGAGAAGCATCCTATGCGGCGTCCTAAAAAACAAAACCCGTTGCAAGTCAAAAACAGGCAACGGGTTTTTCTTTCAGAGGCGGAGGAGGAGGGATTCGAACCCCCGGTACGCTCTCACGTACGTCTGTTTTCAAGACAGGTGCAATCAACCGCTCTGCCACTCCTCCGTGCTGTAAAAGCGGGGCAAATATAGACCCTTCCTTTGAATTGGACAACGTTTTGTCCCATCTTTCCGTTATTTAGAGGAAACAATACCTCTCTCCATGAAGTTCCTCTGCACTGGATTTCTTTTATGCTTACTTGGCGTTCTTGACGCCCAATCCGACCTCCAGGAAAAAACGATTCCCTCCAAAATCGAACGCGTGACCGTCTTCCTTCAGGGTGCCCAGGTAATCCGCAAAGCGGAAACCACGATCCCGGCAGGCAAAAGTGTGTTGGTGATCAAGGGCCTTTCTCCGCATATGGATCCGGCAAGCTTGAAGACCACCGCCACTGGCAAGTTCACCTTACTCTCGGTTAACCACCGCCGCAACTTCAGCGAACAGCGGGAAAAAACGGCCCGGGTTACCGCCCTGGAACAAGCCATTGGCCGCACGCAAGATAGCGTCAACCTCGTTCGGGCTCATCTTGGGGTACTCGACCAGGAGGCAGCTTTCCTGCAGGCCAACCAGTCGATCGGGGGCAAAGACAAGGCCTACGCCCTCGAAGAACTAAAGAACATCAGCCAATTCTATGCCTCCCGACTTCGGGAAATCCAGGAAGAAAAACTGAGGCTCGGCAAGGAAATTCAGTCTTTGGAGAAGCGCGTCAAACAGCAACAAGACCAACTCCGGGAATTTCAGCAGGCTCAGGCACAACTTTCGGTGGAAGTGGTGCTGACCGTAGAAGCGGAAGTGGCTACCAAGGCAGTGTTCGAACTTTCGTACCTGGCCAACAACGCCGGATGGTTCCCGAATTACGACCTCAAAGTGCGCTCCATTACAGAACCCATAGCCTTGAGCTATAAAGCCGGAGTTTACCAAAATACAGGCGAAGATTGGAACCTGGTGCGGCTCCGGTTTTCCAATGCCACCCCCAACGAAAGCGGCAACTTGCCCGTCTTGCAACCCTATTATTTGCCGCCGGTCCCACCTCCATACAGCTACCAAAGGCCATCAGGCATCTATAACCCCTCCGTCAGGCAGGTGACCGGGAAGGTTACGGATGAAAACGGCGAACCGCTTATCGGAGTGAATATTTTGGTCAAAGGGACGGCGCTCGGCGCAGTGACTGACATAGACGGCAATTATTCGCTGCTTATCCCTCCCGGGGCTCAGTCGCTGCAGATCTCTTATATCGGGTTTCAAAACCAGGAACTTATGATTAGCGGCGAGCGCATGGACGTGCATATGACCCAGAGTCAGGAACTGCTGAGCGAGGTGGTCGTGACGGGCTATGGTGCGCAATCGGGTAAGGCAGCGCCAAGGCGGCAGATTGCCGATGCAAGAGAAGAGGAAGCCCCGCCCGCTTCTCCACCTCCTTCCGCTACGCTTGAAACGGCAACTTCCGTCGAATTCGAACTCCAGATTCCCTTCACGGTACCCTCGGACGGAGAAAAATACACCGTCGAGCTGGCTAATGTAAACCTCAACGCCGCCTATGAGTATCAGGTAGTCCCCAAGCTCGAAAAATCGGCCTACCTCTCGGCGTATGTCACCGACTGGGAACAATATAACCTGCTTGAGGGGGAGGCCAACCTCTTTTTTGAAGACACCTATCTGGGCCGCTCCCTGCTTGATACCCGCTTCGTAACCGATACCTTGAAACTTTCCCTCGGCCGCGACCGCAGTGTTTCGATTGATCGCCAAACGGTGCGCGAGTTTACTCGCCATGGTTTTATAGGCGCCAAAAAAACCGAGACGCGCTCATACCGCATTCTGGTGCGAAACGCGAAAGCCCAGCCTCTTAAAATCGTGGTTTACGACCAGATTCCGGTTTCGAGAAACAAAGAAATCGAAGTGACGCCCATCCAGCTTTCCGGCGGCGAGCTCCGCTCCGAAACCGGCCAGGTGGCCTGGACCCTTCAGCTCGCTCCCGGGGAACAAAAGGAATTGTTACTGCAATACGAAGTGCGGCTGCCCAGGACGATGAATGTAAAGGTGGAATGATTTCAGGCGAAAAGCAAAAGGCGCAGGGCAAAAGGCCATAGTTGGGGCAAACTTTTTCGTATTTTGCCTTTTTAATCGCATCACGCCAAAACCCTTCTCTTTTGCAGCAAGAATTAAAGCGTTCCCTCGGCGTCTTTGACGGCGTCATGATTCTGGTGGGTATCACGATTGGCGCCGGTATTTACTCCACTCCGCAGATTATTGCCGGGTATCAGGATTCTTTTGCATCTATTCTGATGCTTTGGACGGTTGTGGGGGTGTTTGTGTATATCGGAGGACTGATCTATGCCGAGTTGGGTACTCGTTTACCCAATACAGGCGGCGAGTACGTGTACCTTTCCCGGGCTTTTGGCCCCTTCGCCGGCTTCATTTTCGGCTGGTCGCAGTTGTTTATTATCCGGACAAGCCCGGCAGCGGGGCTCGCGATCATTGCCGTAGACTACATAGGCCATTTTGTAGCCCTAACCCAATCCAGTCAAACGCTTTTGGCAATAACGCTCATTTTTGCCATTGGCGCCCTGAATTATATAGGAATTAAAGAGGCGAGTATTTACCAGAATATTTCCAGTATCGTCAAGGTTGGGGGCATGGTATTTCTGGTTGTTGCAGGGCTGGTGCTGGTGCAGGGCCACGAAAACCTCCTGAACGAGTCGCTTGTGCATTCTTCTGAAGCAGGTCCTTTTGCCCGCTTTGGCGCTACCATGTTGCTTATCGTTTTTTCATACCTGGGCTGGGACCGCGTAGGCTATTCAGCGGGAGAAATGAAAGACCCCAGGAAGACCATCCCGCTGAGCATGTTTTTGGGCATCGCCCTGGTGATGCTGGTCTACCTGTGCGCTATCTTTCTGTATCATTATGTTCTGGGAATGGAGGCGGTCCGGGAAACCAAAACCGTTGCTTCCGATACGGCAACCGCCTTGTTTGGCCCTGTTGGCGCCGCTTTTATTGCCGTATCGGTTATTTTTGCCACTACCGGAAGCATCAACGGTACTATGATGACTGCCCCCAGGGTCTATTACGCAATGGCCAAAGACGGTTTGTTTATCCCCTGGTTGAACTACGTACACCCCCGCTACCGAACCCCGTCGCGGGCCATTGTGGCGCACTGCTTTTGGGCGGTGGTAATTCTGCTGGTGCGCCAAAATTTTGAAAATATCGTGGCAGGAATGACCTTTGCCGTCCTCATTTTTTATGCTTTCACCACCATTGCGCTGTTCAAACTCCGAAAAGAACGGGTAGGAGAGGAAGGAAGCTACAAAATGCCATTGTATCCCATTCTACCGGGTATTTACTTTCTCGGCATTTTATCCCTGATCTTAATCCGCGGCTATTTCGAATGGGAGAAATCCCTTATCGATGTGGCATTCATTGCCACAGGACTACCGTTGGCGTTCTTTTTTATTAGAAAGAAGAAATAGCCTATTCTCCTTTCACTTTGCACCCCTGATGCTTCAGTAGCCGGAGTACTCCTTTGCCCCCGGCGAGATGAGCGGCGCCAATTGCGAAAAATGTGGGCTGTTCGGCGCTCATCCGGAAAATGCGCTCGGCCATGATGCGGTTTCGGTCAAATAGCAGCAATTTACGTACCGCCCCGCCTTTTTTACGGGTAGACCTGTATATCTTCTCTGGGTCTCCTTCGGCGTACAAGCGGTCGGTACGCGCTACCTGGCGCCGGTGTCCTCCAATGTTCCGGCTCAGGTGAACGAGGTTTTGGACTTGCCGATTGAGGGGGATCTTCTCAAGAACGCGTAGTTGCTCCTCCAGGGTTTCTATGCCCAATAGGTTTTTTTCGTGTTGCTTAGCAAACTCCCATAAGTATTGGTCAAGGGGAAGATGGGAGATTTGGCCGGGCGGCCTGAGGAAATGTTCGTCTACGAATTGGGCAAGGATAAGGGGTAGCGCCTCCCGGTAAGGATGAATATCAAACTTCAGGTATCGCCAGAACGATCGCCGCATTCGTGCGTACGTTTTGGGCGTCACCAATTGATCCAGCGTCTTCCCTTGCGGAATAAAAACCCAGGGGCCGGTTTCCTCTTTCCCAGGCGTTTCCAGGGGGTATTCCGCAGCAAAAGCGCTGCATTGCAAAAGAAAAATCTGGATTTTTTCCAACCGGGAGAAGGCGGCTTCCGTATTGGAGTGCATGGTGCCCAGGATGTAAGACACAAAAGGAACCCCTGGGGGATGAACCGACCAAAGGAGGGTGGGCTTTTGAATATGCGAACGCTTTAAATGGAAGGAAAATGGCAAACCGGGCCTTGATAATGAAAGAAGGAACCAAGGCCCGGGCTGTACTAATCGTATTTATAGGGAAGCACCTTGGAATCTTTGACCGTTGAAAGCGTCATCAGCGTTTTCAACCGCTCAATTTCCTCGATTTGGGAGAGCGTTTTAAACAGCAACTGCTCATACGTAGGAATATCCTTGCAGACGATTTTCATCAGAAAGTCCGCTTCCCCGGTAATGATATAGCACTCAACGATTTCATCGATCTGTTTGATCTTTTCAAGGAAATTATTGAGGGCATTTTCTTTTTGCCAAGCCAAAGAGACCTGCACAAAGGTTTTAACGTTCAAACCAATAGACTGGGGGTTTACTTTGGCGTGGTAGCTCTCAATGATCAGGGAGTTTTCCAGTTTTTTCACCCGTTCCAGCGTTGGGGCGGGGGATAATCCAATCTTTTTTGAAAGATCCAGATTGGTAATTTTGCTATTATCCTGGAGAATCTTCAGGATTTTGAGGTCAATCTTGTCCAGCTTTTCCGACATGGGACGTTATTTTTCGTGATTCAGAAGTATATACAACACAAGATAGTGACAGAAAGCGATAAGGGCAAATAGTATTTTACTCACAACGATAAAAAAACGCAAAACAAGCCCCTTTTTTTTCGCTTTTTTTCTTTTTCCCGAGAGTTGGCGGCCCGGCCCCAAATATAATGCGGCGGGGCCGCCGGTAACCCGGGGTTACGGCCAGATCCCGAGCGACATGTAGTCGTTGCTGATCTTGTCGATCGCAGCCACAAAAGCGGCGGTCCGCATGTCGTGAATATCCGGATGAGCCATCATGACGTCGCGGATTTCGTGATAGGCAGTGACCATTGTTTCTTCGAGGCCAGAACGCACGAGGTCGATCTCATCGGCGCCCCGAACGATCAAAGCACGCTCTTTGCCGTTTACAGGTTTGCCGGTAATGTTTTCGATCAGTTCGACCAGGTGCTGGAACTGGTTCTGGTTGAACCGTTTTTCCATGCGGCCAAAATGCATGTGGGAGAGGTTTTTCAGCCATTCGAAGTAGGAGACAGTAACCCCTCCGGCGTTGAGGAACATATCGGGGATGATGAACACCCCTTTTTGGAGGAGGATTTGTCCTGCAGGAGCAGAAACGGGACCGTTAGCTGCTTCTGCGATGATCTTTGCTTTAATGCGGTCGGCGTTTTCCCTGGTAATGACGCTTTCCAGAGCGGCAGGAACCAGAATGTCGCATTCGTATTCGAGGATGGAATCCCGTTGTTCCTTCGGAATGTTCGTGGCGCCCGGGTAATTGAGGATGGAGCCGGTTTCTTTCCGGAAGCGCAGCAGGTCGTGAATGTCGATGCCGGAAGGCTTGTAGATAGCGCCTTCAACTTCGCCAACCCCGATGATCTTTATGTCGCCTTCATCTTGGGAGATGGTACCGGTAAAAGAACCTACGTTCCCGAGGCCTTGAATGATCATCGTTTTTCCTGCCGTGCCGGGAGTGAGACCGAGTTTCTTCATGTCATCAGCCTGGTTGAGGCATTCCCGGATGCCGTAGTACACGCCTCGCCCGGTGGCTTCTTCGCGTCCATTGACGCCATTTTGATGTACCGGTTTGCCGGTGACGCAGCCTGCGGCATCGATATCGCTGCCTTTAAATGCGCGGTACGTGTCGTAGATCCAGGCCATCTCGCGGGCGCCCGTGCCATAGTCCGGCGCCGGCACGTCGATCGATGGGCCGATCATGTTGTGCTTGATCAGTTCAAACGTGTACCGGCGGGTGATACGTTCGAGTTGCTCAGGCGTGAATTCCCAGGGGTTAATTTTTACCCCGCCTTTAGCTCCGCCAAATGGCACGTTGACAATGGCGCATTTATAGGTCATCAAGGCAGCGAGGGCCATCACTTCGTCCTGGTTCACATGGTTACTGTAGCGGATACCGCCCTTCGTCGGGAGGCGGTGGTGGCTGTGTTGTACGCGGTAGGCTTCGATTACTTTGACTTCATCTCCGATCTTCACCGGAAAGTTCATCCGGAATACCGAGTTGCAGGACCGGATCTGTTCGAGCAATCCGGCAGGCTGGCCTGTAAAAGGAGCTGCCAGGTTGAAGTTTTGCTCAACACTTGCGAAGAAGCTCATTATTTTCTCACTCATGATCTTTGATTTGGTTTTCAAGTTTGGTTAGCTTACGGTCCAGATAGACCAAAAACAATACGATCACCGCAAAAATGGCCAGGATCACCCCAACCACCACATAAATCTTTCCTACGCTTTGCATGAAATCAGGATCCGTGGGCTGCTGGGCTGAAAGGCTGAATGCAGATAAGAGCAAAAGGGAAAGGAACGCGAATCGTTGGATGCAGATGGTCATTTTGCTGATTTTCTATTCAAAGTACGGGTTTTTTTTCGGGAAAACAAATACAAAGCGATGGAAAAAATTTCCATAGATTATTCGTTTGTCGCAAAATGCATTGGATGTAAAAAGAAGATTAGAAGGCTAAATCGCGGTTTGTTTTAGCTTTTTTACGTTTTTCGAAAAATAAATCGGATTGGATTAATTATCAGCAGATATTCTTATCTAGATCAATGGAATTCCAGAATGCGGTCCCTTAGCGCCCCAATCCGGTAGATTACCGAAGCGATCCAAAAACCGAGCAGGGTCCAACCAAGTATTGCCGGGTAGAACACCATGCGCATGGTATTGTCGAGGTCGTCCGAGCCAAAAGCGGGGTTACCTCCCGACCCTGGATGCAGGCTGTCGGTCAGACGAGGGACCACGTAAATCAGAGGTATAAGGGCCACAAATGCGAAGAGGTTGTACACCGCTGCCAATCGGGCTCTTTTTTCCGGATCTTCGAACGATCCGCGCAGGATGAAATAGGCGAAGTAAATGAGCAAGGCTATGGCCGTCATGTTTTGTTTCACGTCCCAGCTCCAGTAGGCGCCCCAGGTGTTTTTTGCCCAGATAGCGCCGGTAATCAGCCCCATGATGCCGAAAAGAACTCCTCCAACAGCCAGGGCATGGGCCCTGCGGTCGTGGTCGGGCGCTCCTGCGCGAAGGTAACGGATACTGTACCCCACTGAAAATAGAAAGAGGAACACCATGGAAAACCACAAGGGGACATGGAAATAGGTGTTCCGTATGCTTTCCTTGAGGATATTCCGAAACGGGAAGGATAGCCTGGTGTTGCCATGTAGTTCCTTGATCGGTGCATGGACCCACTGGGCTTTCCCCATAATGGGGTCAATGGAATCCTGGGTGACAAAAACTGCAGAAGGCAGTACGCAGGCCCCGTTGACCGGATCGTCGAGCAAGAGGGCGAAATCGTGCACCCGGCCTGAGTCAGGCAAAAATGCCGGAATATAAAACCTGGCTTTCACATGCTGATCGTCGACGATTTCTATTTCGCTGGTCCCCAACGCATACCCGTCGTTCATTTTAAGCCAGGCGCGGAGTTGAGCCTTTGATTGGGTGAAGAACGTATTGTACCCAATTATTTCCAGCACCACTTCATTGCCAGTGCGGACACTGGAGGGCCGGACGCTGGAAATTCCCGGTTTTAAGGGAATTAGCATCCCTGCAACAAAGGTATAGGCGAGCAAAATGACCCCAAGGGCTTTCCACCATTTTTGATACACCATGTCAACTAGCTTTTATTCCATGTAACGCTCCCCGGTAACCCGAAAACCTCCATCCTCCACCCTATATCCCCCCAACATCTAACGTCTAACGTCTAACGTCTAATGTCTAATGTCTAACGTCTAACGTCTAATGTCTAACGTCTCCCATCAATCCGTCCACAAAAAGGGAAACAAGATCAATGCAGCACCGAGGAGCAGTCCATCCATTGCGCAAAGTATAAGGATGTCTTTTTGATACCCCGTGTCATTCATCAACCCCAGCGCATTGGCGGAAAGTTTGACCAGCGTCATCACAATGGGAATGACGAGAGGGAAACTCATGATCGCCAAAAGGGTCGAGTTGTGATCGGCTTTTGCGGAGATCGCCGAGATAAAGGTAAAGGTTATTGCAAATCCGGAACTTCCTAGAAACATAGCCAGAAGGAAAAGCTCCGGGTTGCGCACCGGATTACCGCCTACAAAAGCCAGCCCGCCCCAAATAAGCACGCTGATCAGGAACAGCAGCCCAACGTTGTACGCCACCTTGGCCAGCAGAACGGATACCGGGTTGACCAGGGAGTAAAAATACAACTGCCGGTTCCCGCTTTCCTGAACAAAGCTCTTAACGATGGCGTTCACGGAAGCAAATAATAAAATGATCCAGAACAGGATATTCCATACCGTGTTCGGGAGTTGGATAAACGACGAAAAAACGATAAAAACGGTTGAAAAAACATATAGCAGGATCCCGCTTAAGGCATATCCCATGCGCAATTCCAGCATCAGATCTTTGCGAAGCAGGTTCCAGATATCTTTGGCCATATTCATAGCCGCAAAGGTACATATCCAAAAGGGGAATTTCTATGTTTACAAAAAAATGGGATCAATGCTTATTTTTATACAATCGTTCTTATTTCCAAAAGCATTTGGTCCAAATCAATTCCTGTATTTTGCGCCATGATAGGTAAAACGGTTCTTCTGTTATGTACGCTTAGTTTCCTTTGGATGGCAAACCCCAAGGCGCCGGTTTCCTATCTCGAAATTTCTGCCAAAGAAGGCGAAGGGGTCTATGCGCTGCTCCGCCGTTACCAGCTCATGGGTTACGCCTGTAACCTGGAAAAGTTTTACGAGATCAATAAACTGAAAAAAAACGCACCCCTCATTAAAGGGAAATCGTATTTGCTGCCCGTTGCCAAGCATATTTTTGACGGCAAATCAATCCGTTCCTCCCTTGGCATTAAGGATTTTCAACAGGCATTGTCTATTCAGCGATATAACGAGGCCATGCTGTCGGCCGGGCTCCGGGAACAGCCTTTTCAGAAGGATAAAAATTTATGGGTCCCCCATCACTTGCTCTTTTGTCCGGAACCGGATCGGAATCCCGAACCGCCAACCCCGGCAGAGGACCCGGACATGAAACTCGACGGATTCAGCAAAGTAAGTAATCCGGGCAAACGCCAGTTTCCCGTTTTCGGCGAAAAATATGCCTACACCCCGCTGCGTTCCAAGGCCCTGGAGGGCAGGATTTATTACCTGATCAGCGGCCATGGTGGGCCGGATCCCGGCGCAATGGCCAAGCGTGGAGGTTCTATGCTCTGCGAAGATGAATATGCCTACGACGTAACCCTGCGGTTGTGCAGGAAACTGATCGAGCATGGCGCCTCTGCCTACATGATCGTGCGCGATCCCAATGACGGAATCAGGGAAGGAAATATTCTGACGTGCGACGAGGACGAAATCGTTTGGGGAGGCTCCGATGTGAAGAACGGCCATAGTCCAAGGCTCGCCCAGCGTACCGATATCATTAATGCGCTGTATGAAAAGAACCGGAAGTTGGGCTTTTCCACCCAGCAGGTTATTGAAATTCACGTCGATTCCAGAAGCCGGAGCCAGCAGGTTGACCTGTTTTTCTATTACCAGGATGGCAGCGAAAAAAGCAAGACCCTTGCGGAAGACCTTCACCAGTCTATTCGGTCGAAGTATCGGGTTCACAGGGCAAATGGAAATTATCAGGGTACGGTTTCTACCCGTAACCTGCATACATTGAGGGAATCAAAACCTCCGACGGTGTATATCGAATTGGGAAATATCCGGAACGCATTTGATCAGCAGCGGGTTGTGGTGGAAAGCAACCGGGAAGCTTTGGCCAATTGGCTTCTGGAAGGACTGAGGAAGCACTAAAGTTCGGGCAGGGTAGGGGCGTAAGAATTCAGGCCGTCGTAAATTACCTTGTGGATACGGCCCCGGATATTCTGCGTGATAAACCCCTTGTTGTCGGTGTTGGGGTGAACCCGGTTGGCCAAAAGAACAAAGATTAGCTCCTCGTCTGGATCTACCCATATACATGAACCCGTAAACCCGGTGTGGCCAAACATCCCGGGATCCGCGCCTTTTACACGGGCATTCCGGTTCTCGTAGGAAGGATGATCGAAACCAAGGCTCCGGTGATTTCCATAGGTTCTGCGGGTAAAATCCTCGACGGTTTCAGGCCGGAAATATTGTCTTCCTCCATAATTCCCTTCGTTAAGCAACACCTGCATCAGCACAGTGAGGTTCTCTGCATTGGAAAATAACCCAGCGTGTCCGGACACGCCTCCCAGAATAGCGGCAGCGGGATCGTGCACATATCCGTGGATCAATTGACGCCGCCAGATTTTATCGTTTTCTGTAGGTACCAAATCGGCTGCCGGAAACTGACCAAGGGGATTGAAGGCGGTTCTCCGCAGCCCCAGAGGCTGATATAAGCTTCGCGCGCTTTCTTCATCGAGCCGCTTTCCGGTTTTGGCTTCAATGACCTGTTGGAGAAGCCAAAAATTGAGATCGCTGTAATGATAGGTTCGTTTGCGCTTGGGTTTGATCCGGGTAACCTCCCTGCGGATTTCACTCAAATACCTGCGGTTAAAAAACAGGTTGCCGGCAACCTGTACCGTATAACTTCCTCTTCTGCGGTTACAAAAATACAGATCGCAGGCTCTTCGGCTGAACTTGCGAGCTTTTATGTATCTGGCGACGGGAATACTGGCAGGAAGCCCTGATGCATGCGTCAATAATTGGCGAAGGGTGATTTTTCCGGCGGCTGCTCCCCGAAGCCAGGGAAGGTGATCATCCAGCCGGTCGCCTAGATCAATCGCCCCTTCATCTACCAATCGCATAGCCAAGAGGGTGGTTGAACTAATTTTAGTTAATGACGCAACATCGTAAATATTCTGCGTATTTATCTCTGAATCAGATAAATAGGTTGGTTTTCCGAAAGCTTTACTGTAAATAACCCGTCCATTTTTTGCGACGGCAATCTGGCATCCGGGCATGAGTTGCTGCGCAATGGCCTGGCGTGCAATGGCGTCTATGGCGACAAGTTTTTCGGGTGCGATCCCCGCGAGTTCAGGAGGCGAATAAGCGATCCGCCATTTAGGTGTGGCGTTTTGAGCAGATTGCTGGAAAGGGCTGGGAATCCAACTTGGCCAAACGCCGCTGGAAGGGATCCCTCCAAAAAAGAGCTGCGCGGCAAGGGATTCGGTCTGCTCGTGGAGTTCAAGGCATTGGATGACGGCCAGGGTGTTGTCGGGAACGGCTGGGGGGGCGATAAGCCCAAAATGGATCAGGACGACGGGAATTTTGGCGTTCCAGCGGCTCAGGCTGCTCCAAAATGCGGTATCCATCGGGGCGCCGTCATCGGTTGGCGCCGCCAAGGTCAGAAGTACGGACTTTACATTTGAAGACGAGGCTGCCAGAAGGCTATCCGGATCGGTGACCTCATGGATTTTCGCGTATTTTTGGAACGTTTGCCGAAAAACAGGGTAATCGCCAGTCCCATTATTCCACAAATAGAATCGGCAGGATTCCAGGTCTTTCCAGGGCAGGAGCTTTTTGGGGTTGTTTGCGACGACGACCGCTTTTTCCCTTAGAGCATAACTTAAGTGAGTCCAATTGGTTTCCTTAAAATGCTTCCAGATATCGTCCAGTGCCCATTGCCGGAAACCTGTTTTTGCTTTTGCCGGCAACGAAGCTTGAATGGGGCGATAAAAAGCGACCGGGTTTTTAGCAGTCCGGCTTCCGTACATCCACTGTTTGGCCTGCATGGCTTTCTGAAAACTTTTTCGGAAGTCCTGTCTGTTCCAGTCTCCCTGCTCTATTGCGGCTTCCAACTGTTCAAGCAAACCACCTGGGGGTTCTTTAATGACAAACAGGTCAGCGCCGGCGTGCAGCAAGTAAGGCAAAGGGGTTTCAGGGGTTATTTTTCCAATGATAAGTCCGTCGAAGCCTAAATATTTACTGAGATATTTTTTGAAAAACCCTTTGGGAAGCCGGTCTAAGCTATCGGTTCCTGGAAGTTTTCGTTCCAGGAGGATTAGCCCTAGTCCCTGATCCACCAGTTTTTGGGTTGGGGCCAACCGGTTGCGGACCCAGGTGGCTGTATCGGGCTGATCAGGGTAAAATTCCAGGAATCTGGTTGCTCCGGGTATAATCCGGTTGGCATGGAGGGTTTTGATGAGGGTAGATTGGCTGGAGCTATCCCTCCAGGGAGCATCGAGGTGAAACGGTGCCGTGAGATTAAGACCAAGCGCAAGCGCCTGATTCGCATATAAGCGCGACAAGCCAACCTGACCATTTTGTTGAGGAACCATGGCCATAGAAGCGGGAGAAGGAAGTGCGGGAACATCGGCAAACAGGTTGTTGTGGAGCACAGGACAGCTGGAAAGAGAGAAAGAAGGCAGCGGCCCCGAACGCTGCAGGGTATCCATCAGGAACAGATAATGGAGCAGGCTCAACCCTTGAAGGGAGGCCCCGCCCAGGTAACCTTCATGGATATATGCTCTAAGGCTGTCTTCTTCATCCGGGTGGGTTAACGTTGGTTCGTATATCAGGAGTTGGGCCAGTTTTTGGCGGCGGCTAAGGGCTTGCTGCAGCGAGTCGGGCCATTGGGTTCCCCCGTTCAGAAAGGGAATCACCGCCTTATCCTGAGCCTGCCGGTTCAGAATAAGTACAAGGAGAAACAAAATTGCTCCTGCGGCGGCAAGGATCCCGATCCGGATTTTGTACTGCATATGTCGTTTTAGTGCGGGCCAGATGATAATAAATTAGCTTTACCTGGCTTTAAAGAAGTACGATTGGCGTTTGCTGAGTTGATCGTAGGTGAATATCGGCTTGCCCCGATGCTGCCAGCAGAAACCTACCACAGCAAAATCTCCGGCACAATTTACCCCATGCATTAAGATAACGCCTAAAATTAGCCATTGGTAGTTAAGGGGAACATAAAATAACGCGATTATCCCGCTGGCGGTAATGACCAGGAATGGCAATAACGCAACGACGGCATATGGGACCGCCTGCATCACCCACTCATCAGCAACGGCATACCAGTACATTTTTCGCCAGCTACCGCCAAACCGGATCTTCCTGGCGCCTGCAACCAGGTATCCAAAGCCGTGCAGAATTTCATGCAGGGGAATGATGGCGCTGGATCCTAGAAACAAACCCAGAAATACATTGCCAAGCAGGCATCCCCATCCGATCCGGTCTGTCCAAAGTTGCCAAGCGCCCCAAATCACAGCAAAGGCGGCGCCCAGGATATGGATACCATAGAAAATTCGGATCACCAGATTGGACTTGCCTAGTTCCTCCAGGACAAACTGGGCCATATCATCATGGTGAAGCCGGGCAATCAACTCAAATTGCTCGGTATTCTGGAGGCATTCCAGGTTTTTGGGCTTGGGAATAGGTTTTCGGCTCATCCGGCATTTTGTTCCAACCGGATCAGTTGGCCGGCCAGCCGCCGAGCCTCTTGGTCTGCTTGTTTCCACCAGTTGACTGACCAAACAGGTACGGGCAAAAAACCGTTTTGCTGGTACAGTTGTTTTTGCTCCAACTCCCAGCAGTAGTCGGTAGTTGGGGTATTTGCCCAAAACCCATCCGCGCAAATCAACAGATGGGGTTTTTTGTCGTCAAGCGGGTCAATGGCGAGCGGGAATTGAAACTGAGCTTCCTGAAAATGCCTCCGAATTCGGTTGGGGGCGATATAAGGCCGGATTGTTTCTGCCATCGAGTCCCAGAATGCGGCGTAGGGCTCTTCAGGGTCTGGAGCAGGAATAAATGTCCGGAATCGGTCCAGGATCTCGGATACCCCGGGCCGGCTCCATTCATGCCATTGCGCTGCCAGCAAGAGAAAATTGCCCCAAAACCCCATTCCTGTCTGTACGCCTTCCGCTCCCCATTGCCGCAGGATTGGGGCAGGGAATGAATGCAGCAGAATGGTTTGTTTGAATGCCAAACTGCACAAACGCTGGAGGCTGTTGAGGGCTTCCGGCCGCCGCAACAGCGCTTCGTCAGCGCCAAATCCGCCCCCTTCTGCCACAGGACCAAATGTGGATGAAATGATCAGAATCTCGTTGTGGACCTCCGCTAATTCATCCAGAGCGTAAATGCCCAGACCACTTCGTTCCAGTTGCTGAATCCGGTCGGCGTCCTGTTCGGAGTTTCGTTTGAGCTGCAATATTTTTGACGCTATCAGATCCCTTTGTTCGCGGGTAAAAGCGGCCACACTGACCGACGGCAGGGTGCGGTGTATATGAAGCGGTAGTTTTTGAAGAAGAAATTCAACCACTCGTTCTGCTTCCTCTGCATTGGTGCGATTTTTCACATGGTACGCTCCCCGGCATTCAACGACCTCAAGAACTCCTCCGGCATGCGCTGCCAAGTCCGGAATGTGTTGTGCCTGAAGCATCTGCATAGGGTTGATCCCATACAACCGGTGAATGGTGCGCAGTGGATAACGCTCCCAGGAAGCCCACGCTCTGCTCATAAGGTTGGCGGAAAAGGAAGCGGACGCCAGGGCATGGTCCCCGAATACAACAACGCGCTGTCCAAGACGCAGCAGTTTTTCTGCATTTTCGGCAGAAAGGTTCTGGGCGTCGAGAAACAGGACCCATTCAAACAGGTGATCCGGAGCGTCGGTTAAGGCTTCCATGGCTGCATTTTCGGTAGCCAAAATGACAGGAAAAGCATCCGTAAAGAAGGCGCCAAATTCGGATACCAGTTCTCCAAGAGAGAGGCCTTGACCTGGCCCGGCTTTTCGAAAGAGCCGGTTGGAGAAGGATTTATTTCGGTTAATTAATTGGAGAACTTCCGCCCGGCGATGGTTCCAGAGGGCAAGAATTTGTTTAGGCAATAAGCTTTGAAGTATTTCCCAGTGGTCGTGATACCCCTGGAGCGGGAGGTTCTCCTGGGGTAAAGCCAGGTTCTGGGCTTTCAGCAGGGCTTGGTCCAGGTACCAGCTGTTCCAGGCGGCTGTCCAATCCTTTGGCTTAATATTTGTCAAGGCGCGGATTACCTTTTTCCCGTTTTCGGGAAGCGGCAGCCAAAGCTGCTGCCAGTCGTACACCTCGTGAAAGTCTCTCAGGCTCAGGCGAATGGTTTCCAGCTGTTGGGCGAGGTTTTCCAGGAATTTCTGCCGTTTGCTTAACGTAAGCAATTGGTGCGTTGCAGGTGTGCCAAGAAGCCTTGCCTGGTTGAGTTCCTGCAACAACGTATCCATTTCCATTTCCAGATCGAGGATCAGGCTTCCCGGGAGAATATTGGCATGCAAATGGGTGCTGCTCAGTCTCTGGGCTTCTTCCTGGACGTATGAGGGCAGTTCCTGATACCATCGTTGAAGTTGCTGGCGGTACTGCTGGATCTGTTCTTGAAGTTTACGATAGTTTTTTGGCGCCTGTAAGGGGTCTTTGCCTATTCCAAAATCCTGAAGCGGAGCAGAAACGGCGTTAAGCCGGTTTATTTCGCTGTTAATATCTTGCCGGGCATCCAAAATGCGTTTGGCTGTTTTGGAAAATGTTCCGGAAAGCTGAAGGCCGGTTTGACTGGCATTGAAAAAGTCAGGACCCAATTCCAGCGCATAATCCCGTATTTTATCCAGCATGTTGTCGGCAAACAGGCTGATTTTGCGGTAGTGATCCTCAAGGAAAGCGCGGAGCTGGTCTGAATAGGCATTGATCCGAAAGATATACCGGTGTAGCAGGGAGGAAACCCTCGCCTCAAAAGCTTTGGTTTTGTGTTCTGCAATGCTGCGGGCTTCTTCTTTCCAGGTTTGAAGGTAGAGTTCCGGATGCAGGGCGTTAAGCGGGTGGTTGAGGCTCCTGATCTTATGGTACATCGGGAAGGCTTCTTTAATAGCTTTTGACAAGCTAAGGTACTCGCTATCCTCAAACCGGAAATCAACAGCTTGCAAATGGGCGCCAAGGAGTTCTTTGCCTTCCTCCCGATTGCTCCGCAGGAAACGGCCAACGGTAGACGTCCAGTTCTGTCCTCCAAGTACCGGTTGGCGAATGCTTTGGTAGGCCGCATCCAGTTTTTCCTTTACCCGCGCCAGTTTGTCCAGCACAACATGGAAAGACCTGGAATCGTATGAAATGGCGGGACGGTCTCCTTTCATTTCGGCCCGAAGGTAGTCGAGCAGCAATTGGTAGTCTTCCTGAGGGTCCCGCAGGATAAAAACGTGCCGCCCAAACCCCATCTGGTCCATCCGGTTTTGAATGTCCTTCAGCGGGTAAAGCGTATTGCTTACAACGAGGCATTTGTGCCCGTTAGACAAGGAATTGGACAAAACGTGGGCTGCCAGGTATTTCTTCCCCGTCCCAGGGCCTCCGGATACTGCAGCATATTTTTGGTTCCTTACGCCTTCCGCCGCTGAGGCCTGATCAGGAGACAATGCACCCAGTCCGAAAGAATGGCCACTCCATGGAAGGGGTATGGAGTCTGGCCAGGGCAAATAAGGATCTTCACGGAAAGGAGGCAGGGTAGGGAAGATTCCTAAAATACCGCTGGAGTACACCCTGGGGACAGACTCTAAATGACCTAAAACATCCAGGCCAGGGCAGGGTTTAAGCAGGAAGGGTGCTTCTTCCGCATTTGGGAAATCGTTTTCCAATTCCTCGAGGACTTGCCTTATGAGCGTCCAGTTGGGTTGAGCGCCCAGCATCCGGACCTTTTCTTCCAAATCGGTTCCGGTTTCCTGGCGAAGCAGCTGGATGAGAGGCTGATTGACTATCATCCGGCGTTTGTCTCTTGGCTGGATATACCAGTTGTCAACCCCTAACGCTTCGGGTTCCATGACCATAGGCCAAATGAATAGCGGAGAAGCATATACGCCCCTGCTTGATTTAAGCATTAACAGCGGAAATCCAAGTCCAAGTTGGGAGTTGCCGTAATGCCGATGGCGGTTCCGGGCAGAGGTATAAATTCCCATGATCTCGCGGGTTGAAGCGCCCGGCGAAAATGGGAGCAGTTGCGGGTTGCCGCTTAAAAGCTCGTCTAACCACTGCTGGAGGATTTCCGGTTGTTTAGGGTGCAATCGGTATAGATCAATAAAATCTCCGGATAAGCTTGGGAGCATTTTTAACAAAGCGGCGTGCCGGCTGTTGGCATCAAACGTGTCTTGGCGTTGCAGTCTATCCATAGCGGCAAATTATCTGCCATGAGGCAAATCGCTCAAATATACCATTTGATCGGCATTTTGCTTATAGAATTTAGGGACATTCCATTGTGGTCTCATAGTTAAACACAAAGGAATTAATGAAAATTTATTGCTGCAACTTTTATGGAAAAACCCTAAATTGGCAAGGGTATATGCTACTTTAGTAATTGATTTCCTAAACATTAGTGTTGTTTAAGTTTTGAATAGCTTTCTTAAACAAAACAAAAATTAGCACATGATCCCAAATATAGCAGTGGTTCTTACCGATGCATCCAAACGCATCCTATGGGTTAACGAAGATTTTACCTCCCTCACAGGATATTCCCTTCCCGAGATTTATGGGCGGAAGCCCGGCTCTTTGCTTCAGGGCGCAGAGACCGAACCCGAGGTTATTCTGCGAATTCGGAAGGCTTTGCAGCAACAGGTTCCTTTAAAAGAGGATATTACCAATTACAGGAAAAACGGAGAACGCTATACCTGCCGGTTGGTTATTCATCCCGTTTTTGACCGGAATAGATCCCTTACGAACTTCATTGCTTTCGAAGCCGATGCAGCTGACCTGCCTGACGACGCTTTGATTCCCTTGCTGGAACTGAGAGAAAAGTACCGCACCAGTTCCCTTAAAGGCATTGAGGAAGTGCGCCTTTTCGACAGACTCAAATATCTTCTCGAAAACGAAACCTTTTTTCTCGATCCGCACCTGACTCTCAAACATGCCGCAGACCGGCTTGCTACCAACACAAAATACCTTTCCCAGGTGGTCAATCACCAGGCCGGAATGAATTTCCAGCAATTTATCAATCAATTCCGTGTAGAAGAAGCCAAAAAGAAGATCCTGGATGACCGGCTAGGCAATCTCACACTTTACGGCATTGCATTGCAATGCGGGTTTAAGAACAAATCCACCTTCTATAAGGTTTTCAAGGAAGTCACAGGCCAGACCCCCAAGGATTTCATCCGCAAGCAGCGCCGCGGGGTCCTGGTTTAGGCACATACTGCCAGCCGGTTTTCATACCTTTTAGCGGCAGATCTGGAAACGGCTAAATCCCTCTTGGGAGCCGGTCCCCGTGGCCTCCCGTCTGCCGTCCGCCGTCAATTAATGAATCTGGATTCGTAAATTCAGACCGCTAACCACCTCTCATAGTTGTTTTTCCTGCGGCTTTCCCTGAACTTGGATGTCATTAATATAAGCAGCTATGGGCAGTATCAAGGAATTAATGGGTCTATTATACCTTATGGACAGGCAGAAGCGGTCCTTTGCCCCTAAGGTGCTTTCAGGAAAAAGAAAAATTTCAAAAGAAAAGGCGGCCATTTTAAAGGACCTGGCAGAGAATGGCGCGCCTTCTTATAGTTTTCTTACAGGCAAGGGGCCTAATTGATTAGTTTCCAACCTTTTCCCCTTTACGATAGGTATATTCCAGTACTATATTTCCAGCATCGTCGAAAAAACGGTAGGGGCCGTCTAACAGTCCGTCTTTGTATGAAATTTCCTTCGACACCCCGCCATCGCCACGGAATTCTTTGTATTTGCCATCCAACTTCCCTCCTTTATAAGTCGCTTCGAAAGTCAATTGACCGAATTGGTATTTGGCCCAATACCCCTCCAGCAAATTGTTTGCATAAAACGCCTGGAGAATGATCTGACTGTTTTGATCAAATTCAAGGTAAGGGCCATTGTATTTGCCGTCGATATAACTGGCCATAACGGCAGGCTTTGAGGCGCCGGGATGGAATTTTGTCCATGTGCCGCTGCGTTTTCCCTGGGCAAGCAATCCGGCTTCTGCTACCAAGCCATCGGCATCCAGTTTTTCTGCTTTTTGTAGGGAGGTTCCTTCAATTTTCGTAAGCACAAACCCATCGACGGTTTCCTCGTGGATTCTTTTTCCCGTTACATCTCCTTGGGAAGCGTTACCACCGCAGCCGGCCAGGAGGAGCATTCCCGCGAAAAACCAACTTGATTTCATAGTTTTAGCATTTTTGTGGAGCAAAAATAGAAGATAACCTCATTATGCGCTAATAGCAAACGCTTTTCCGATCGGGCAATTCGTCGTTTTTTCTCAAATTTGTAAAAAAGCGTATGCGGCAAAAAACCGTTCTGGCAGTAATCATTCTTCTGGCATTAGTGGTTGCCGGATACAAATTTTTCCAGTTCAAGGCTCGTCCTTTCGAGTTTCAATCCCGCCTGCTTCGCGTTCGCTCGGAGGAAGTTACCGGGATCTTAATCCAGTTTCCCGGCGGAGAGGAGCTGGTGTTCAGCAAGGAGGCGCCGGGATGGATGGCAACGGATGGGAGCCGGGGAATTCGCATAACCTCCGCGATGGCATCAGAGCTTACCGGCAGTTTGCCCCGGTTTATTGCGCGGGCAATGTTGGATACAGCGAGCGATGCGCATGCGGCGCTGGGAGTCAGCCCCAAACGCGGTATTCGCGTGCGGATAATGCGCGAAGGCGGTGAAGCAGAAAATTTTCTGCTTGGAGTAATTGATTCCGCAGCCCAACTTACTTATTTGCGTTTTAAAGATCAAAGCGAGGTGTATGTGATTCCCTCCGCGCTTACAGCGCCTTTCCGAAGGCCTTTCGGGTATTACCGGGACCGGTCGTTTTTTCGCCTGCCTTTGTTGAGCGAATTGGATAGCCTGCATTATCAGAATCCTGCAGATTCCATCAACCTTCGCCTGGTGCCGGCCAATGGGGGATGGAGATGTCTGGCGCGCAGAGAAATCCTTTTAGATTCAAGCGCCATGGCCTCTTTATGGATCTCCCTAAGCACCTTTCCTCCTCCGGGGTTTGCCGATGATTTTGATGAGTTCGACGCTGCTGGCTATCCGGAACGGCGGCTTATCGTATGGAGAAAAGGGGGTATGAACCCACATTCGCTGACTTGTTATTACCGAAAAAAACACGATTTGCCTTATGTTTGGATCTCCAGCCAGCATCCGCTTGATTTTTTTTCCTCCGATTCAGTAGGGGTGTTTCGTTCCGTAATGGTCAGGTTGGACTCTCTTGGGGGGATGCGTCCGGCCTTTGTTGAACCTGTGGAAAAGCCAAAAGGTATCTAAGGGCCCATGGTAGACAAGTCCACCCGGGGGGAATATTGGAATTCTTATTATCCTCAATTGGAAAAAACGAATCATGGAAAGTCAATCCTTTGAATTTGCAGCTCATGTGGCTCAGGAGAGCCAATGGTTTTGGGGCGGGTTGGCGCTTGCCCTTCTTTCCGGTGCGGGATCGGCATTATTTCTGATGAAAAAGGGAAGCAAAGAAAGTTATACCCTCCGGATGCTGGGGGCTATGGCGCTTTTTTTCGTTTTTTTGATGTCCATTGGTAGCGCTGTGTTCAGCGGGTTGGCGCTGAACCGGCTGCGCCCTGTGACGGTAAGCGAGGAAGGGCTTGCCTGGGGAAAGCGCGCTATGCCTTGGGATCAGGTGCGGTCGGTCCGAATTTTTCAGAGCCAGGAGAAAAACATCCTGAATGTGGCACAACGCAATACGAGGATCCTTGTTGTTGAAAGCCGGGATGGCCGGCGCATGATGTGGTCGGAGGCCAATTATCCGGTTCCCGGCATTCTTGGCGCCATTCGTCAGGTGAGGCCTGAATGGCTTGAGGAATGATCTCCTTTTTGGATAAACTTGGCAAGCAGATCCCGGATACTCCGGTAGAACAGGTGGGTATTTTCTCTCTCCAGCATTTGTTCCGGAGTTGCCCAAAGCGCATGCTCTATGCCTTCCTCGGACTGGAGGCGGAGCGGCTGTTCCTGTGCTTCCATCAAAAACCAATAAGTTCGTTTGAGGCACCTTTTGCCGCTCTTAATCCGGTAGGTGTGATAGGTGACATCGAAAAGAGAACCCAGCTCAATGTGCCCGATGCCGGTTTCTTCTTCAACTTCCCGCACTGCCGCCATCTCCGGTGTTTCTCCCGGATCGATCTTCCCCTTTGGCAAGTCCCAATGCCCTAACCGAAAAATGAGCAGCATTTTTTGCTCCGGCGTGACCACCAAACCTCCTGCAGCCTCGATCAGGTCGTAGTGGGATAAAAAGTCTTCTTGCAATTTTTTCAGGTCTGGAAAATACAGGATGATCGAATCAAAACGTTTGGATTTTTCGAGCATGTCTGCGTAGTTAAGCAGGATTTTGGCGGAACCCGGATACCGTGCAATCAGCATGTTTTCCTGATCAGAAACCGGAATGTCCTCGCGTTTTGCAGCTTCTATTAAATACAATGGGGTGTCGTTAATGTAGATTTTATACATTTGCGTTTGCTTTGTTTCATAGAACGGACTCCTTCATTTCCCAAAAGGAAAAACGGAAACATGATGTCGATCGCTTCTGAAATCGCGCTCCGGTTGCTGCAAATTAAGGCAATTAAATTGAGTCCTCAAACGCCTTTTACCTGGGCCTCGGGGCTGCGTTCGCCGATATATTGCGATAACCGGATGGTGCTGTCAGACCCGGAAGCGCGGGAATTTGTCGTTCAGATGATGGAAGAAAAGGCCCGCCATTTGGGGCCATTTGGAGTTGTTGCAGGAGTGGCAACAGCTGGGATTCCTCACGGCGTTTTGCTGGCCGACCGCCTCCGGCTTCCTTTCGTTTACGTTCGGGACAAAGCGAAAGGCCATGGGCGGCAGAACGCCATCGAAGGCGAACTGAAACAGGACGCATCCGTTTTGGTAATCGAGGATTTAATTTCTACCGGAGGCAGCAGCCTGAAGGCGGTGGAGACCCTTCGGGAAGCAGGGGCAACTGTAGTGGGCGTGTTGGCTATTTTTTCCTATGGATTTCCAGAGGCTCACGCTGCGTTTGAAGCAGCCAAATGCCCTCTCGACACCTTGAGCCATTACGACGCGTTGTTGACTGAAGCCGTTCGAACGGAATATATCAGCTCCAGAGAACAGGCTGTCCTGGCGGATTGGCGCCTGGATCCTAAGGCCTGGAGCGAACAGCATTTAGCGGGATTACTCTGACCAGATTCTTGTATGAACCAACACCTAAATAGAGCATATGTCAAAAAAGGTTATTACTCCAAACGCTGAGGAGTTTCTTTTTAAATACCTGAATAACCCTTCTCCTACGGGGTTTGAAGTAGCCGGACAAAAATTATGGCTGGAATACCTTCGCCCCTTTGTAGATGATTGGGGGCTGGATAACTACGGTACGGCTTATGGCGTCATCAATCCGGGCAAGGAGTTTCGGGTACTCATAGAAGGGCATGCCGACGAGATCTCCTGGTTTGTGCATTTTATAGGAGATGACGGCTTTATCCAGGTGGTGCGCAATGGCGGCTCGGACCACCTGATCGCCCCTTCCAAGCGGCTGAATATCCATACCAAAAAAGGAATTGTTAAAGGGGTTTTTGGCTGGCCGGCTATTCATACCCGGCAAGGCGATGAAGCCAATCTGGTTCCAAAAGCAGACAACATCTTTATTGACGTCGGCGCCAAAAATAAAGAGGAAGTTCTCCAAATGGGAATCCATGTTGGTTGTGTAATTACCTACGAGGACGAGGTAATGATTCTCAACGATACCTACTACGTTGGGCGGGCTTTGGACAACCGGATCGGTGGATTTTGCATCGCGGAAGTTGCCCGTTTGATCAGGGAGAACAACATCGAATTGCCTTTTTCCCTCTACGTCGTTAATTCTGTGCAAGAGGAAGTTGGCTTGAGAGGCGCCGAAATGATCGCTCAAACGATTAAGCCTCATGTCGCCATCGTCACGGACGTGACCCACGACACCAATACGCCCTTGTTGAACAAGAAAAAACTGGGCGACGTCAAATGCGGCGAGGGGCCATCGGTGACGTATGCTCCAGCAGTACATAATAAACTCTTGGATCTGATCATTGAAACCGCGGAAGAAAAATCCATCCCATTCCAGAGGGAAGCTGCGTCCCGCCGCACAGGTACGGATACGGATGCTTTTGCGTATTCCAACGGAGGCGTCCCCTCTGCGCTGATTTCATTGCCTTTGCGTTACATGCATACCACAGTGGAAATGGCGCATATTGAGGACGTAAACAACGTGATCCTTTTGATTTTCGAAACCCTGCAGAAGATCAATGCCGGGCATAATTTTAAATATTTCTAAGAAAGAAATATGCCGAGTTGAAAAGCGTGTCCTATATCCGGCAGGTCTGCCAATGGGTGGTTTTCGGGAATATTTGGCTTGCTGTGGGCGCGTTTTTCTTAAGCCTGCAAACGAGCGTACTGATTGGCGCCTGGAATCCCATCCTGGCGCTTTATTACGGGTTTGTTTTCAGTGGGACATGGTGCCTCTACACCCTTCACAATCTGGCGACGTTGCATCTGGGAACGGAAACTGCGTTTCATAGTATCCGCTGGGTGTTTATCCGGTCCAGGCAATCCATTTGGAAAACCATCGCCATCGGTTCTTTTTTGATTTCGTCTTGCTGTTTTTTTCTTTTACCCAGGACCATTCAATGGCAATTGGTCTGGCCGGGCATGCTTGCTTTCCTCTACTTGGCGCCCATTTTTCCTGAGAAACGACGGCTAAGGGATATCCCCTGGGTGAAAGGTCCTGTCATCGCCCTGGTCTGGGCCATTTTAACGGCACTCATCCCGGCGGGGATTAGCGGTTGTCCGCTTCCGGTAATATCTTTGGTTGCACTGACTGTGGAGCGGTTTTTTTTCGTACTCGCTCTGGCTCTTCCATTTGATATCCGCGACCAAAACCAGGACATGCGGCAGGGCAATGCCACGCTTCCCGCAAAAATTGGAGGACGCGCTACCCGAATATTGGCGTTATCTGCCTTAGGCATTTCAGCTTCCTTGGTCTTCTTGAATATGAGTTTACAGCAGTATAGGCCACTGGCTGCTGCTGCTATATGTGTTTCTCTGGTTCTATGCGGGTTTCTGATTGGTAACGCCCATTCCGAGCGGCCTGAGTGGTTTTTTTCCTTTGGAATCGACGGTATGCTGATCCTTCAGCCGGTCCTTGTTTTTGCCGCCATCCAGTTACCTCAATAATTCCTCCACGGCGCGTTCGATTACTGTATCCACTCCTTTTTCTACATCCTTGGGATCGAGCAAAACACGGATATCCGGCGGAATGCCATTCTCGTAATTGCTTCCATCAGGGCTTAACGTCCTCGAAACGGATAGGCGATACGTCCATCCGTTGGGGAGCTGCCCCCCATTAGGTATACCCAGGCCTCCGCCGGTGGTGTCCCCAATTCGGATCATATTGGAAAGCGCCATGGACCCGAGGGTGAAAAAAGATGCGGCGCTAAAGGTGCCGCGGTCGGTGAGCACCGCAACTTTTCGTGAGTACCTCAATAGGTCCTTGGAATTTGGAGGAATGGCATAAGCAGGGCTTGGCGCTGAAAAATCTTCTCTTCCCGGCCCATTTTTCAGATAGGATTGGTATAAAAGGGTTCTTTGGCTGGCAAAGCGATTGAGAATCTTCAATACATTACCGGCATTCCCTCCTCCGTTTTGGCGAAGATCCAGTATCAGGCCTTTGGTATTTCGGTAACGGTACAGCATGAAATTAAGGTCAAATTCGCTTACCGAACCAGTGAATGACGGATACCGGATATAACCAATCTGCCCGTCGGCGAGAAAATTGTGCTTAAAAGGGCCCGTGTCGTAATAGTCCTTGTTCAGGTATTTTTCGAGTACCAGGCGCTCATTGATGTTTTCTGGTCCCAGCAAGGCAATTTCAAAGCGGGAAACGTTAAATGGGGAAACCAGGTTGACATGGCCGTCCCGCAATTCATTGAGCATGGCAAACAAGACTTTGAACACAGAATCCTGGTTAATGCTATTGCTCACCCTTGGAGAATACTGTTTATAGACCGCATCCCAATCAATTCCCTTGTACTCAAAAAAGGCATATTTTTCGTTGCATTCTTTCCAAAGGTATTCGAAGTTTTCTCTCGGGGTAATGCCTGGGTTTTCGTCCAGAACGATTTGGTCGCAACCGCTGAACAATAAAGCAAACACAAATACCGGGAGGACCAGCCGGGGTGCGTGAAAGGCAACTATTGAAGATATAAGAAGAGGATAACGTTTCATCAGAAAAAGGTACTTTGATGGTTCTATTCATTTAGCTTGACCATTAAGCTTAAATAGCCTAAATGCTGAGAGGTTTGTAGTTTGTTGAAATCGCCGGGCGTTTGTTGGACATCCCATAGGTACCCCAGGCGCCAGGCATTTCCGTTTCGCATATAATACCAGGCTTCTGTTCGGGCCTGCATTCTAAACCCGCCTAAAGCAAATTGGTTTTCAGAACCAAGCCATTCCGAGTCGTTGGTAAAATCTTCCAGGTAAGCAAAATCTGGCCTCCAGGCAGAATGGAGCAAAGGCAGGGCAATCTGTTGGGTGATCCGAAACTGGCGGGGGCCTCCTTTGCGCCTAAAGATCAAAAATTTGCCGGAACGGAAGTTTTTTTCCGCCTTCCATTGAATTTTCCCTGCAATCAGAAGGGAATTCAAGCTTTCCAACACGGTAGAATTGTTGCGAAACGCCGGCGTAACCCGGTAGTTTGTGAACCCCTGATACATAGGGCCTGCCCAGAACTGTAATTTTTCGCGATTGTTTTGCCATATTTTCCGCAAAACTCCGGCCCCGTGGAAACTGGAAACAACGTCGGATTCTATGATAAAACTCCGGGCAGCTTCATACGTGCCGGAGGCAACGCCGCCTTCTACCATCCACTCCCACCGGGGGGTTTCTCTTAAGAACTGCGCCTGGCCAAGCAGTAGCGGCCCCTTGTACGCCAGAGGGGAAACGCCGGCATCGCGGAGCGATCCGTACGCCATTCCTCCGGAAAGGCCCAGGTAGCTATACCGGCCGGATTGGATTTCTGGCTTTTCCTGTGCCAAAAGGAAGAGCGGCAAATATATGAGGAAGGCAGACAGGATTGTTCTCACTGGTATCATTTTATGCCAGCAGACGGCAGTCTCTGGATTTATTTCTGTTTTGGAGGAAAAATACGCAAAGTCCATTAAAAAAAAACAGCATATTTGTAAAGTCGTTCCCCTTATACAAATCTGCTGACTCATGAAAGCCTCTTCTTTTGCTTTTCTCGTCCTCGCTTTTGCCTGGATGCGACCAGAGTCTGTTCTTGCACAGGCCATTGCAGGCGGCGTTCACGGCGGCGATCACGCCCCAAAAGACACGGTGCATTCCTATAACATATGCTTTCCTGCCGATTTTGAACTCAGAACTTGTTCCATTCCACCTGCGCCAAAAATTCTTTTGGATGAACTGGGTGAATGCGATTTCCTGGCCGTTCAGATCGAGGAATCCAAGTACCGGGCTTCCGGGGATGAATGCTTCAAAATTTTCCGGACGTACACCGTAATGAACTGGTGCGCCTATTCGGAAACCTGTGGTTCCCGGGAGGATCAGGTGTTTGTGGTAAACCGCGATGCGCCTGATTTCGATGGGGTTTTGGGAGAAGGAGTTTGCGTTCTCGTTCGGGATGCGGATAAGAACGGATTTCCGGAGGTGTATTATAGCAACGACCTCATAGCTGATCCCGGCGAATTGGTTGCCGTTCCGGCGCCTTGCAAAAAGAATGCACACCCTTTGTGGCGGTATACCCAGGTGATCAAGGTATACGATGTGGAGCGCCCCGTTGTGCAACCGGTTTCTGCGGGCGTCTTCCCTCTAAATCCAGCCACGTGCCTGGGGAATGCCTTGGTTAGGTTTCAGTTATCTGATAACTGCAACGGACCAATCAAGCTTGAAAAGATCGAGTTGGCGAAAGGCAAGGGTGGGGTTTTAGCCGCCCCTTCTTCGATTGTTTCTGAATGGTCGTGGGCTGATCATGTTAAATCGCTTGGAGGAGGACTTTATGAAGTCGCAGTCAATGGACTGCCGGTCGGGGAATACGAATTGGGCATTTTGGCGCGCGACGATTGCGGCAATTTATCCCTGCAAACCAGGCTGCCTTTTGCCATTGAGGATGTGGAAGCTCCTGTTCCTGTATGCCATCATGGACTTGCTGCAGATTTAATGCCAATAGAAGACGGCAACAGCATGGCGGTCGTATGGGCCTCTGATCTTGTCGCGAGTCCGGTATACGATTGTCATGGCCAAGGCCCTGAAACCCTTCAGGGAAGCCCTGGGCAGAAACTGATCCATCATTATTCCATTAACCGTGCCGGATCGCTGCCGGATCCGGACCAGCCAAGCCTGACCTTTACCTGCGAGGATGCCGGAGATTCGGTACTTGTGGAATTGCACGCCTGGGATACGTTCTTAAACCACCGGTATTGTCAGACCTATGTGTATATTCAGGATAACCAGGAAATATGTGTTCCTCCAGGGGGGGCGTCCATAGCCGGAGTGATTGCCACGCCCTCCGGTTTGCCTATGGCTGAGGTGGAAGTGTATGCCAACGGTGAAAGGCCCGCGATGGTAGTAACCGATGGGGAAGGAAAATTCCGGTTTTCTGCTTTGGAAAAAGGTTATGATTATTCGATTGCCCCTTTTTATGATAAAGATCCTGCATCCGGCTTGACTGTGCGCGACCTGATCATGGTCCAAAAGCACATTTTGGGAGTAGAGCCATTTACCAATCCCCTTCAATGGATTGCCGCTGATGTTAATCGTTCAGGGGGCGTGACGGTTACAGATCTGGCCATTCTTCAAAAAGTAATCCTTGGCCAGAAAGACCATTTTCCTGGCAATAGAAGTTGGCGTTTTCTGAAGGATGGGTACGTTTTCATCAACCCCGGCCAGCCTTTAGAAGAGGCTTTTCCCGAATCGGCTGATTTCAACAACCTGGAAATCCAGGACACCTCGTTGCGTTTTCTGGCTATAAAAATTGGCGATGTGGACGAAAGTGTTTTGCGCCAGAACCTCCCCGAAGGGCGCGACCGGCAAGACCCTGGCCTGTCGTTTCAGCTGCCCGATCGTTTTCTGAGGAGAGGAGAACATCACGAGGTGGACTTGGTATTGCCAGACGGGTTGTATGGAGCAGAGGGGCTGACCATGGAATGGCGCCTGGCCCCGGAAATGGTTCGGATTCGCGAAGTTTTGCCTGGTTTGCTTTCAACCGATCAATTCGCTGTCGATTACGGAAATGGAGACCTGCGCGTGGCTGCGGTTTTGCCAGGTGGTAAGGAACAGGAAAGTGTCCCATTATTGCATTTGGTCCTTGAAGCCCAGGCTGATCTGGCGCTTTCCGAAATATGGAGGAGGTCGCCCCGCAAGGCTTACGCAGTTTTGCATATGGAAGATGGGGAAGACCGGTCTCTGGAGTTCGCTTTCAACCCTCTTTTCCCCCAAAAAAACCTCTCCTTGCGCATGTTTCCCAATCCGTTTAGCGAAGAAACCCGGATTTCCTTCGAATCGAGCGAAGAGCAGGAAGCCGGGTTCCAGGTTTGGGATGCCCAGGGAAGAGTGGTTCTGAAACGCAAGACCCGGATTGGACCGGGCGTTCAGGAAATTATTTTGCACAGTGGGGATTTGCCCGGGGCAGGCATGTACCGGTTCTCTATTCGAACAACAGAAGGATTGTTTACAGGCACGCTTGCGCATATCCATTAATTCGATTCGAATATGAAATCATTCCTTGGGTTGTGTGTAGCCTTGCTGCTTTTCGCGAAGGGCTATCCGCAGCATGCTATTCAGCAAAAGCAAAAGATGGAGCAGGAAGATATTTTTGATTGGCAAGGTCATCGCGGCGCCAGGGGGTTAGCCCCCGAAAATACCGTCCAGGCGTTTCTGCGCGCTTTGGAATTTCCCGAAATCGTTACCCTGGAGTTGGACCTTGCCATTTCGGCCGACGAACAGATAGTAGTTTCGCATGAGCCCTGGCTTTCGGCTGCCATATGCGCCCATCCCGACGGCTCCCCCGTTTTAGCTGAAGAAGAGGAACGTTTATTGATCTTTAAACTACCCTATCTGGCCATTCAGGAATATGATTGTGGCAGCAGGGGAAACCTTCGTTTTCCAGAACAGGAAGCGCAGGCCGCCCATAAACCCACGCTTGATGTTGTCGTTAAAGCGGTAGAGGAGTACTGCGAAGCTCAAGGCCGGGACCTCCCTTTCTTTAATGTAGAAATTAAGAGCAAGCCGGAGTGGGATGGGCTTAAAACGCCTTCTCCTGAGCGGTTTGCTCAATTGGTTGTTGACAAGCTACGGGAGTTGGAAATGGAGGACCGGGTTTATATCCAGTCTTTCGATCCAAGGGCGTTGCGTGCCGTCAGGGCTATCGCGCCCCATATACCCCTGGCTTTCCTTGTGGAAAACCTGAAAAGCCTCGAATCCAACATTGCGTCGCTTGGGTTTGTGCCTGCTTTATACAGCCCCTATTATAAATTGGTGCGTACGACAACCGTACGGAAAGCGCATCAAATGAAGATGAAGATCATTCCCTGGACGGTGAATGAAACGGACCAAATGATACGGCTCAAAGCAATGGGGGTTGACGGGATTATCACCGATTATCCCAATCGGATTCCCAGGGATTAATGCGTGGAGCGCTTGTGGTGAGCTAATGCCAAACGGATTTGTTCATAGCTATAGTGCCCGTCGAAATATTCAAAAATCGCTTTCATGGTTGGCGGTTCAGGAATGTAGCGAAGTGCGGCTGCAATTTCCTTTAACCCTTTAGTCGGCACCAGTGAATCCAGGGAGAAATCTTCCCCTTTTTCGTATAGCGCCGCAAGGTGGGTTGCGACCGTGCCTATGGTGAGACCGCGGCGCTCAGCAATGGCTTCAATGGTTAGGCCTTCCCTGAAAAGTTCCAGACTGATCTGCTGGGTAGTTCCTCGTATGGAAGCAGAATGCTCGTCGACGTAGTTGCGGATGGCTTCAAGGAACTGTTCCCCAAATTCCGCCAGTTTTTTTTCACCCACCCCAGGGATTTGCAGCAGGGATTTGGCAGAAAGAGGCTTTTCCATTGCCATGGCTTCCAGGGTGGCGTCGTTGAAAATTATGTATGGAGGAAGTCCGAGTTCCTGGGCCAGGTTCTTTCGGATTTGGCGAAGGAGTTCGAAGAGCTCATCGCGATGTTGTTCGACCTTACTGCGCGCTTTTTGCCGGACTTTCTCGGCTTCGGCCCGTTCTTTGAGCGACGCGGACTTAACCAGTTGTACGGTTTGCTTTCCGAATAAAACCTGCTGAACCAGAGGGGTCAGCTTAAGGGTGTTCCCCTGGTCGTATGCGATTTCCAAATACCCCAGGTTGATCAATTGCAGAAGATACTGATACCAGTCCCACTGAGAAATATCCCGGCCTGCTCCAAAGGTTTTTATTTGGTCGTAACCTTTATCCCGAAGCTCTTTTTTCCCAGAGCCTCTGAGTACATCAATGACCATGCCCATGCCCGCGTTTTGTTGCAGCCGGAAGATCGCGGAAAGGGCTTTTTGAGCGATTTCCGTTCCGTTGAACTGGTGAGGCGGGTTTTGGCATACATCGCAATTGCCACAGTTTTGAGACAGGTTTTCTCCAAAGTACCCCAACAGGATGCGTCTTCGGCAAACCATGGCCTCTGCATACTGCTGGATGCGTTCCAGTTTGGAAAGCTGCAAAGCGGTTTGATCGCTTGGACTCCCCTGGATGATATCGCGAAGCAGCGTCACATCGCTATAACTATAGAAAAGGAGGGCTTCAGCCTTTACGCCGTCTCTGCCGGCTCTTCCAATTTCCTGGTAATAACCCTCCAAATTTTTTGGTAGATTATAGTGGATGATCCACCGGACATTGGATTTGTCGATGCCCATGCCAAAAGCGATAGTGGCGCATATGATAGGGATATTGTCGTTGGTGAATTCCCGTTGGACCCGGTTTCTTTCTGCGGTGCTGAGGCCGGCATGGTAGGCTGCTGCGTTGATATCCAGGTTTCGGAGTTTTTCCGCGAGCATTTCGGTTGTTTTTCTGCTCAGGCAGTAAATTATTCCGGATTGTTTGGGGTGGGCCCTTAAAAAGTGCAGAATTTGCGGAAAGCGGTTCTGCCCCGGCCGCACCTGGAGGGTCAGGTTAGGCCGGTCGAAAGAGGCCACGAAAATATCCGGTTCCTGAAGGCGGAGCTGGTCCGCAATATCTTTGCGCGTAATCTTGTCGGCAGTGGCGGTAAGGGCAATAACCGGAACCTCAGGAAAATGGTCCTTTATCATGCGCAGTTGGGTATATTCCGGCCGGAAGTCATGCCCCCATGCCGAAATACAATGCGCTTCATCGATAGCGAACAGGTTGATTTTTGCTTTGCGTAATAAGGGAAAAAAACCCTGGGATAGCAGTTTTTCAGGAGAAACATAGAGCAGATCGAGTTTCCCATTAAAAAAATCATCCTCTACCTGCATTTGTCCCCTGGCGTCGAGGGAACTATTCAGATAGGCCGCCCGGATACCGTTTGCGCGAAGCCCTTCCACCTGGTCGCGCATTAGGGCGATAAGAGGGGAAATAACGACACAAGTTCCTTCCAGCACCAACGCGGGGAGCTGATAACAAACGGACTTCCCCCCGCCGGTCGGCATTAAAACAAGGGTGTCTTTGCCTTTAAATACGGACTCCAGGATGGATTCCTGCATTGGCCGGAAGCGCTCATACCCAAAATATTTCTTTAACGCCTTTTTTGCTGCTGAAACCGACATTGTAAATGTGTTGTTATGATCGCAATATTAGACCTGATGAGGTATTCGCGCCGTGCAAATTTAGGGATTGTCGGCGACATGACGCTTTTTAGCAAGGGCTAGAAAACCGCTCTTTACAGGAAAATTACGAGCAGGGTAGGAGTGGGGGGGAAGCACAAGGGAATTTTACGAGGCTTAAGTGAAGAAATTCCGTTTCTTCATGCCTTTTCCAATTTATTAATCCTAATTTAGCATAAGGCAAATTCGGAAAAAGGGAAAAAGATTTGGAGTTCCTAATGTCCGAACGGCAAATGTTGTTTATTGGCCGGACGCACCTTATGGGGGCGTACCTGGGATTAAATTCAATCCATCAACGAAAAACCATTGGCTATGTTGAACACTAAGATTGCGGGAATGGGGTTTTATGTTCCGGAGAAAGTCGTAACTAATTTTGACCTGGAAAAAGTAATGGATACCTCTGACGCCTGGATACAGGAGCGCACCGGGATTGTGGAACGGCATTATGGAAAACGAATGGAGGAAACGTCGGCTACCATGGGCGCCAAAGCGGCAGCTATTGCGATTGAGCGTGCCGGTATCGCAAGGGAAGATGTGGATTTTATCATTTTTGCAACGCTGAGCCCGGATTACTTTTTCCCGGGATGCGGGGTACTCCTGCAACGGGAACTGGGTATCACCAAGCAGGAAGTAGGGGCATTGGACATCCGTAACCAATGCTCCGGTTTCATTTATGGTTTGTCTATTGCAGACCAGTTTATCAAAACGGGAATGTATAAAAACGTCTTATTGGTGGGCAGTGAAATGCACTCCATGGGTTTGGATTTCAGCACCCGCGGCCGCCATGTGACCTCTATTTTTGGCGATGGGGCAGGGGCCGTAGTCCTTCAGGCAACAGACGAATCCTCCAAAGGCATACTCACTACACACCTGCACTCCGACGGAACCTACGCGGAGAAACTGGCGCTGATCAGTCCGGGAGCGCATGGCGGCCTTCATGCAAAAAGAGCCGGAGAAGAGATGGATTTTGGATACCCGGACGTGGAGTACGGCGAACAGTTTGTCACACAGAAAATGCTGGATGACGGCATGCTATACCCCACTATGGAGGGCCAATTTGTCTTTAAAATGGCTGTTCAGAAATTTCCGGAAGTCATTCTTGAAGCCCTTCACAAGGTTGGATTGGGTCCGCAGGACATTAACCTGCTGGTTCCCCACCAGGCTAATTTGAGAATCAGTCAGTTTGTGCAGCATAAACTGCGCCTCAAAGACGAGCAGATATGGAATAACATCCAACGCTATGGAAATACCACGGCCGCGTCTATTCCAATTGCCCTATGCGAAGCATGGGAAAATGGGGCAGTCAAAGAAGGCGACCTGGTTTGCCTGGCTGCTTTTGGTAGCGGTTTTACCTGGGGATCTGCCTTGATCCGCTGGTAGCCCGGCAGGTTCATGCAGCCCAAAACCGCTTCCTGTCCTTGGGGAGCGGTTTTTCTTTTTGATTAGGAACAGTCGCCAGGGCGTTTTCGTAATGCTGCACTAGTTTGGCCTGTTGTGCCGCAAGCCGGTTTAGCACCTTGAGTTCTTCTTCCAGCGAAAGCTCCCTGGCTTCGGCTTTGCGCGAACTCAGGAAGTTAAGCTGTTTTCTGGTGCGGTTGATATCGAGGATGGATTGGATGGTTTGGTTTAGGGTGATCTTTGCTTTGAGCAATTTGCGCTTAATGGTTCTGGTCATCATAGCCCTTCTCGGCTTTGGTTAGGGAAATTTGGTATGCTAAAGCTACATCTATTAGACGTCATTTCCCACATTTTAGTTTGCTCTTAACAAAAAAAACAGTAAAAAAAATCAATTGGAAAGGTATAAAGTATGCAAATACATGAATAAAGGATCATAATATTTGGAAGCCAGGCAGAAACTGTCCCTAAGTCGTTACGTCGTCACTCCGCTACACCGCTACTTCGCCACTTCGCTACACCGCTACGTCGTCACTTGACAACCCCGCCACTTCGTCACTTCGCTACTTCGCAACCTCGCAACGTCGCAACCCTTCTCAATGGCACATCGGGATGTTTTTCCATTCCTCCCAAAATCGTAGGTCGTTAGGCACCTGAAACTGAAGTCCTCTGATGATAAACAAGGCAGCAATGACAAGCATAAGGACAGGAGCAAAACGGCGAAGGCGGGTTCGCCATTTTACGCTCAGGCTTTGTCCGGCCAGAGCGGTAAATGCCATTAGCGGCACGGTCCCAAGTCCAAACAAGACCATAAACAAGGCGCCGGAGGCTATTCCTCCACTGGCTACCGCGCCTGCGACCGCCATATAGACCAATCCGCAGGGAATCAATCCGTTTAACACCCCAATAATAAAAGAGGCGAAAGCGCCTTTTTTGCGCATCCACAGAGAAAGGGTTTTCGTTACCCAGAGGTGAAATTGTTTCACCACAGGGATTTTAAGCAGTTGCGTTTCAACAGAAATTGAGAATATGGCTACTAATGCCAGAGCAATCCCAATGCCTAATGCAAGCTGCGTCTGGATACCAGCCACCAGGAATCCCCTCCCAAGAAATCCGATCAGCGCCCCAACCAGGGTATAGGTTGTAATCCGGCCAGTACTATATGCCGCAACTTCCTGGAATGCCTTCCATTTTCCCAGACCCTGGTAAGGCAACGCCAGTGCAATTGGACCGCACATGCCTACGCAATGTATGCTTCCAAGAAGTCCAATCGACAAAGCTGTCCCTATTTCCAACGTCCCCATCAAATTAACGGATAGGATTATGCTATAAAAGGGTAATAATTTGCTCTTTGAAAAATGCTTTATTTTGCGCTTTCCAGTCCACTTTTACTTTCCAGAGCCCCTGTTTCATATTTTCGGTTGAAACGACCTGTAAGAAAGCTGAATCAGTTTTTACCGGCACTTTAAAGTCCAGTTTGCTGTTGGATGGGCAGAAAAAATGAACTTCTCCTGAAACCTGTCCTAAACCTGAAGGAAACAGGAGTTCTACCTGCCTGAGGTTTGGATTGTTTTTTACCTCCAGGTCTTGTTCCAGCGTCTGGGCATTTACCAGTTTATCATAGTGCTCCTGGTATTTGAGATCATCGGCATAATACTGGTCCGAGACCAGACTATGGTCCTGCTTGGTCGAGCGGATGACCACAAATACCAAAACCAGCACAAACGTACCGTAAAAAAGGGCAATTCCCGTCCCCCAATTAAATTTCATTGCGTAGAATATTTGTTCGATATAAAACCATCCCCATTTAACGTCTAACGTCTAAGGTCTAACGTCTAACGTCTAATATCCCGGTCCAAGGAAATTGGTTTTCACTTTATCGATAAGCTTTTCCCCGGAATATACATTAATCACTACCTGAGTTTTTCGCCCGGTGAGCTTCGCTTTTTCCATTTCTATAAAGAACGCGCCTTCGACCACATCGGTTGGCTTGGTTTTGGGGATCTGCCCAACGGGTTTAATTTTTGCGCCTTTTGTTTCGGGTTCAAAGCGGACTTCAAACACGTCCTTGGTTTTGTTGATGATCTGAAAGTTGTACAAGTTGCTGAGGTGCTGATCGTCGATCTTTTGGAAGAGCATTCCTGGGGTGCGAAGCACAAGCGCCTCTACGTCAGTTCTTCCGGATAGGAGGAAGATGTTCGCCACGATAAGGCCTGCAAGAACTGCGGTATAGGCAATAACGCGGGGAGTAAACAGCCGTCGTTTGCCAGCTGAGACCCCATTAAAACTGTCGTACCGTATAAGGCCGCGCGGGCGCTTCACCTTATCCATGACTTCGTCGCAGGCGTCGATGCAGGCGGTGCAGTTGATGCACTCCAATTGGGTGCCGTTACGGATGTCGATGCCGGTTGGACATACGGCGATGCAGAGTTTGCAATCGATGCAGTCGCCGAGGGCTTTCTGAGTCTGTTCAACTGGATTTGCACCGGGAGGCAAGGCTTCTGTGGTTATTTTCTCTGGGGCCTGACCGACCAGATCCTTGATTTGGGCGCTTGGGGTCTCTTTTTGAACGGCGCCCGCTTTGCGGACTTTACCTCTTGGTTCACCCCGGACAAAATCGTAGTGAATTACGATGGAGTTGCGGTCCAAAAGAACCCCTTGCAAACGGCCGTAAGGGCAAATGGTAACGCAGACCTGCTCCCGGAGATAGGAGAACACGAAGTAGAATGCAAAAGAGAAGGCGATCATCGCAGTGAACCCGCCAAGATTCTGGGCAACCGGTTCGCTGACGATTTGCAGCACTTTATCTACTCCGATAATATAGGAAAGGAACGTATTCGATACCAGGACGGCAACAGCAAAGAAGATTCCCTGTTTCAGGACTTTTTTGAAGACCTTCTCGCCGGTCCAGGGGCTGCTGTTCAACTTTCGTTGGGCGTTGGCGTCCCCTTCGATCAGGTATTCAATTTTGCGGAAGACGCCCTCCATGAAGATTGTTTGGGGGCAAACCCAGCCGCAAAACAAACGCCCATACACGACGGTAAACAGGATGATGAATACCATAAGGGTAAGCATCGCCAGTACGAAAAGGTGGAAATCCTGCGGCGCAAAATTGATCCCGAACAGGATAAACCGCCGCTCAATAACATTAAACAACAAGAGCGGATCCCCATTGACTTTAAGAAATGGGGCGACAAACAGAAAAGCGAGAAGCAGCCAACTCACCAGGTTTCGGCCTTTCGTGAATTTGCCTTTGGTTTTTTTGGGGTAAATCCAGAGCCGTTTGCCTTTTTGATCGACGGTGGCAATATGGTCCCGAAATTCTTCGTGTTCGTCGATGTAATCAAAAACTGGTCCTTCCATGGTACAAAATGCTTAAATCCTAATAGCCCCTAACCGGGACGATTTGATCGGAATTGACAATTAAGGTACGACAAAACGGGCGAAACCCGAATAAGGGGATGGATTTTCAGAAGGGCATTAGGAGAAAACGTATTCCCGCGACAAAACTCAGGGTCCGGGAATTGGAAATACTCCATAGATATTGGGATAAACCCGGCGAAACCTGTCTGCAATAGCGCTTTTTATGTAGTCGGCGCTATTGCAGGCAGGGGAGAAAAAGCAGAAAGAATATCTTTTACTGTCCGGATTCGGTTGCTGCGGGTTCGGCAGGCGCTGAGGTAGCCGTAGTGTCCTGAGGCGCCGTTGCGCTTTCCGGAATGTATTCCGTGCCTTCCGGCGCTTTGCCGTTCGGAGGATTGGTACCTTGAAGTGTAAGGATATAGCTGGCCAGGCGGTGCATATCTGCAGGGCGCAGTTGGTTACCCCAGGCGATCATCCCTTTTTCAGGCACGCCGTTCTTGATGGTCTGATAAATATTTTTGATCGCTCCGCCGTGGATCCAGAACTTGTCGGTCATATTCGGGCCGACGCCGCCTTCGCCAAGAGCGCCGTGACAAGCCACGCAGTTGGTCGTAAAGAGGGTTTTCCCGGCGGCGATGTCGGTTTCTTTTTCCAGGGGAACGAGGTTTTCTTCATCCACCTTATCTGCCTGTTTGGCCTGGAACGCGGCAATAGCCACCTCAGCTTTTTTAACTTCCACTTCATATTGTTCTTTGGAGCTGTTGCCAATTCCTGAAACATGGAAGTAAAACAGGTAAATCCCTGCAAAAGCAATGGTAATATAAAACATGGCCACCCACCAGGGAGGCAGGGAGTTGTCCAACTCTTTGATCCCATCGTAGTTGTGGTCGAAAAGGATATCCTCTTCCTTTTCCACCGGCACCACTTTGGTCCAGCGCTTGTACAAATTATTCCAGAAGTTTTCCATGGGTTTGGCCTGGGCTTCCTGGAAGGCTTCAAATCCTTGCTCCTTATAGATTTGGATCTGCTGCATTTTGATCATCACGTTGAGCAGGCGGAACATGACAATGAACGCGCCAATGATGACAAAAGCGGTGAACAGCAGGAGTCCGTTCGACAAGAAGTTGCTGTAGAAATTGCCCTCAGCGGCAGGAGCAGCGGCAGGAGCGGCTGCAGCGGCGGCATCCTGGGCTACGGCCATAACGCCGGAGATAGGCAGGGCGGCGAGAGTAAGAAAGACCAATTTATAGTTAGGCTTCATGGCGATTTTCAGTTTCAGCAGGTTGAGAAATAGAGTCTTCCAGGGGCATCATGGACATTTTGTGGATAAAGGCTTTGTCCTTTCGAAGAACCACTGCCGCGCTGATAATGAAAATGGTGAAGAAGGTGATCAGGGCAGCAATGGCCATCCAGTTGATGTTGCCGGCATTCTCCAGAATGTATTTAAACATGGCGTCAGCAATTATAGAGCCCCCCTATTGGGGGCCCATATGAAGTTATTTTGTGGCTTGCACTTTGGGTTTGATATCCGTTCCGAGGCGCTGGAGGTATGCGATCATAGCGACGATCTCTTTTTTCTCCAACCCTTCCATTTCGATTCCGTCTTTTTTCAGACGTCCCGCAATCTGTTCCGCTTGCTTTTGCGCATCGGCAATAGCAATTTGGTCATACCCTTCTGGGTAAGGGGTGCCCAGGGTGCGCAGCGCTTTGATCTTTTTAGGCAGCAAATCCAGGCTGAGCTCGTCGCGGATCATCCACGGATAAGGCGGCATGATGGAACCCGGCGAAATGGATTGCGGCTCGAGCATGTGGTTGAAATGCCAGCTGTCGGGATACTTGCCCCCAACGCGCTGCAAATCCGGGCCGGTCCGCTTGGAGCCCCAAAGGAAAGGCCGGTCGTAAATATATTCGCCGGATTTGGAGTATTCCCCATAGCGCTCGGTTTCAGACCGGAACGGACGTACCATTTGGGAGTGGCAGCCCAGACATCCTTCGCGGATATATATGTCGCGCCCGGCAAGTTCAAGCGGCGTATACGGCTTAACGGATTCGATCCTGGGTACGTTGGATTCGATCAGGACCATGGGGAAAACTTCGATAATTCCTCCAATCAGAATGGCAATAGTCGCCAGTAAAAGCATTTGGACCGGTCTTCTTTCCACCCAGCGGTGCCAGTACTCGCCTTTGTGAACGCCGGAGGTGCTTACCAGGGCTGGGGCTTCGGCGGCTTCGTCTCCGACAAATGCCCCCGAGCGGATCGTCTTGACCAGGTTGTAGACCATGATGATATTACCAGCTAAATACAGCGTACCACCCAGTACGCGCATTGCGTACATCGGCAGGATTTGCGTAACGGTTTCCAGGAAGTTGCCGTACTTGAGGAATCCATCCGGAGTAAATTCTTTCCACATCAAGCTCTGGGTCCAACCGGCCCAGTAGAGCGGAATGGCATAGAAGAGGATACCCAGGGTTCCAATCCAAAAGTGGGTATTTGCCAATTTTTCGGAGTGCAGTTTGGTATTAAACAACCTTGGGATCAGCCAGTACAACATGCCGAAGGTAAGGAAACCATTCCAACCCAGCGCGCCGATATGCACGTGACCGATCGTCCAGTCGGTGAAGTGACTGATGGCGTTGACCGATTTTACCGAAAGCATCGGTCCTTCGAAGGTCGACATCCCGTAGGCTGTAACCGCTACGACCATGAATTTCAGGATAGGGTCCTGGCGCACCCGGTCCCAGGCGCCGCGCAGGGTAAGCAAACCGTTCAGCATACCGCCCCAGGACGGCGCGATCAGCATTACGGAGAACACCGTGCCAAGGGATTGGGCCCAGTCGGGAAGGGAGGTGTACAGCAGGTGGTGCGGCCCCGCCCAGATATAGATAAAGATCAGCGCCCAGAAGTGGATGATGGACAGTTTATAGGAATACACCGGCCGGTTTGCCGCTTTGGGCAGGAAGTAGTACATCAGGCCGAGGTAGGGCGTCGTCAGGAAGAACGCTACCGCATTATGGCCGTACCACCACTGAATAAGGGCATCCTGCACCCCGGCAAATACCGGGTAACTTTTGAAAGCGGATACCGGAAGCTCCAGGTTATTCCCCACGTGCAGCACCGTTACCGTAACCCAAGTAGCGATATAGAACCAGATCGCCACATAAAGGTGGTTCTCCCGCCGCTTAATCATGGTGCCGAACATGTTGATCCCAAAAGCAATCCACACCAGCGCAATCGCAATGTCGATCGGCCATTCCAATTCAGCATATTCGTGGGAACTGGTAAAACCCATCGGGAGCGTCAGCGCGGCGGAAACAATAATCGCCTGCCATCCCCAAAAATGGAAATTGCTTAAAAACTTGCTAAACATGCGCGCTTTAAGAAGCCGCTGGAGGGAATAATAAACCCCGGTAAAAATCCCGTTGCCCACAAATGCAAAAATTACCGCGTTGGTGTGCAGCGGGCGGAGCCGGCCGTAAGAGATTTCGGCAATACCTAAATTCAGTTGGGGAAAGATCAATTGCAGGGCAATGATCAATCCTACGAGCATGCCTACCAGCCCCCAAAGCATCGTTGCATATGCAAAGTTGCGGACTATGGCATTGTCGTAGTGGAATTTTTCAACTTGTGCCATCAGGTAAAAATTTAGTCGTTTTCTGTTTGTTTTTCGTCAAATAATATACGTACCGAAGGAGTGTAATCATCGTCGTATTGCCCGCTTCGAACTGCCCATAGAAAAGCCGCCAGAAAACCCAGAGCGACCACCAGGCTAACCAGAATGAGCAGGAAAACTACTGTCATGGTTTTGTAAGTTTGGGTGCAAGATACCGCCGGGTATTTCCGACGAAGATGACGTTTGTCAAAGAGAGAAGATGATTTTTGTCATTGCCCAAAATAATATTTTTTTGAATCAAGATTAGGGCATTTTAGAAGGTTTTTCTGCATGCCATCCGGAGGATTTCCGCTATGCCGCTTACCGGGAAACTGAAACCCGGGCCAAACTTTTTTTTAACAACCTCCCTTCCCGCCTTGTCGCTGTTTAAAAGGTCCAAAATCCCGCCTGGCAGAAGACGATTTTGAGCTACAATTGAAACCGTTTTGCAAGCAGGTTGCTGCTAATCAGACCGAATAAAACTATCGTCACCGAGCTTAAAGGCATGAGGATAGCCGCTACGAGCGGAGAAAGGGATCCCTGGGTGGCATAGCCTAACCCGATCAGATTGTATACAAGCGCGAAGCCATAGGCGCCGTAGACCAATTGAACGCTTTTTCGGGCGAACCCCAGAAGTTGAGGCAATTGGAGGTAGCTGGAAGCGTGCAGGATCGCATCCGAAGCCGGCGTAAAGTTGTTGGTATCTTCCGTGATCACGATCCCCAGATTGCTTTGCTTGAGCGCCCCGGCGTCGTTGAGACCATCGCCTATCATCATCACCTGAGCCCCTTCTTCCTGGAGTTTTTTGACAAATTGAAGTTTTTCTTTCGGGCTCATCCGGAAATGCAACTGCCCTGGGCTGTCAAACAGAGGGGTCAGTTGTTCTCGTTCCCGTTCGTTGTCGCCGGAGAGCAGCGCTACTTCGCCCATCTCCCGCAAGGCATGAATCAGCGCTTCCGTTCCGGGGCGGAGATATTGCGTAACGGCAAAGTACCCGCGCGCCACGCCCCCAATTTCCACCCATACGCCGCCATCCTGGTCTTCGCCGGCAGGGGCGGTGACCCCAATAAACTCTGGCGATCCCAGGCGGTAACGTATGCCGTCAACCACCCCGGCAATTCCTTTTCCCGTAACTTCTTCCCATTCGGAAAGCCGGGTGTTTTCCAACGGCTGAATGCCCTGGTGTTCGAAATGAAGCCGGATGAGCTGGCTGAGCGGGTGCACCGATTGGCTGGCAATGGTTTGAAGTCCGGCTTGTTCTTCCAGCGACAAGGGGGAAGCGCCCTGAAAATCGAGGTCGCCTTTCATCCGGGTGGTGATGGTGCCGGTTTTATCGACGACCAGTTTCGTTACACTTCGCAACGCTTCCACCACGTTGGTGTTTTTGAGATAGAACTGATGCCGCCCCAGGATACGAAGCACATTGCCGAAAATAAAAGGGATGGCGAGCGCCACCGCACATGGGCAAGCGACAATCAACACCGCGGTAAAGGCGTTGATGGCCCGGACGGTGTCCCTGGGAAGCCAGTAAATCAATGCGCCTACCCCAATCAGCAGAATGGTAATGGTGAAGTATTTTCCAATCTGGTTGGCCAGGCGGCTCGCCTGCATTTCCTGTTTTTTGGCGAAGGCTTCTTCGTTCCAAAGCTGGGTAAGGTAACTTTGGGCCACTTTTTTGGTCAGGCTGAGTTCCAGGGTAGCGCCTTGCTGCCTTCCGCCTGCAAATACTTTCTCCCCGGCAGGAAGCAGTACCGGCTGCGCCTCTCCGGTGACGAAGCTGTAATCGATACGGGCCTCTCCCCGAAGGATCACGGCATCGGCTGGAATGAGCTCGCCATGGCGCACGGCGATCACGTCGCCGGGTTCCAGCCGGTCCAGGCTGACAGGGCGCTCCTGCCCGTCTTGTTTGCGGCGCGCGGCCACAGGGAAATAAGACCGGTAATCCCGTTCAAAGGAAATATGGTGGTAAGTGCGTTGTTGAAACCATTTTCCTACCAGCAGGAAAAAGACCAGCCCGGCCAGGCTGTCCATATACCCTGCTTCGTTGTGCGAAAGGATTTCATAGGCGCTGCGGATAAAATAGACCAGGATGCCCAGCGCCAGGGGCACGTCGATGGTCAGCTCTTTGTTCTTTAAACCCAGCCACGCTGAACGGAAATAATCCGAGCCGCTGTAAAACACAACCGGAATGGATAAAAAGATATTGAGGTAGCCAAAGAACTGAAAAAAGAGGGAGTCCTGGTCTTTTTCCAAGCCGAGATACTCCGGGAAGCTTAGCAACATGATGTTCCCGAAAGCAAACCCGGCAACGCCCAGTTTGTAGGAAAAGCTCCGGTCGGTGACCGGCCGTTTTTCCTTGTCCAGGCTGCCCAGGTTAATGGCTGGCGCGTAACCGATGCTGGCCAGCAGTTCAACGATTTTGCGCAACGAGGTTTTTTCCTCCAGAAAGGTGAGGAAAATTTCTTTTTTCAGAAAGTTAACCTGAGAAGCTAGGATCCCGTCGTTGAGTTTATAGAGGTTTTCCAAAAGCCAGATACACGAGGCGCAATGGATTTGGGGGAGGAAGAACCGCACGCGGGTGCGTTCTCCGTCCGTAAAATCCACCAGGCGGGTCCGAACGTCGGATTCGTCGAGGTAGGCGTATTCTTCTTTGGATTTGCCCCGGAGGCTAACCCCGGCATTCTCGTCAATTTGATAATACTGGCAAAGCCCGTTGTTGTTGAGAATGTCGTATACGGTCCGGCAGCCCTCGCAACAGAACGGTTTTTCGTCGAATAGGACAGGGGACGGAGGACAAGGTTCCCCGCAGTGGTAACATGCAGTTTGATCTGCAATCCGCAATCGCTTTTCTCCTGAACCCGTTGGGTTTGCTGCCGTCATGTCCGGTCTCCTGATTTATGCCGGTAAAACTAGGGGGTTTAAAAAAAGAGGGAGATGACAAAAATCATTGATTAGAGTTTGGACGTTAGATGTTAGATGTTAGACGTTGGACGTTAGACGTTAGAAATTAGAGAAAAATTCCCTCCAGCATACTACCACATAACTACTAACTTCCAACCTCTAATCTAACGTCCAATCCCTAACGTCTAACGTCTAACCTCTAACGTCTAATAACCCCAGCGTATCCTCCTCCGGGCGCCAATTTCAGGGTGATGGCAGTGGAACGCCCGACTTCCTGGGTTTGATGGCTGAAATCACTTCCATGCTTGTGGGCATTCGGGCCATCGGACCAGGATTCCAGCTGGAAGGCGCCCTCCGGGAGGAAGGACAATTGGATGGTGACTTCCCGTGCGGTCCAGTCGGTCATGGCGCCGAGGTACCATTGTTGTCCTTTTCTCCGGGCGATAACGACATAATCGCCCATCTTAGCTTCCAGCACGCGGGTTTCATCCCAGGTTACGGGAACCTCACGGAGGAATTTCATGCATTCCGGTTCCCGTTCGTAGTTGGACGGGTTGTCGGCAAGCATTTGGAGGGGACTTTCGAAAACAACATACATGCCCAGCTGGTGGCAGCGGGTGCCCAGGCTCATGGGCTGGTCGAAAACAGCCCGGAAATTTTCTTTTTTCACGTTGATCATGGCCCCCGGAGTGTAATCCATTGGGCCAATCAGCATCCGGGTAAAGGGGATGGTCAGGTTGTGCTCCGGGTTGGCGTTATCGCTCCATTTGCTCCATTCCAGTCCGCGGATGCCTTCGGTAGTGATGAGGTTGGGGTAGGTCCTGGCGAGGAGAATAGGCCGGTTGTTGCCGTGGAAATCGACCAGCAAGCGGTGTTTGGCCGCCAATTGGGACACCTTGTGGTAGTATTGCATAAGTACTTGATCGTCCCGTTGCATAAAATCGACCTTGATACCTTTGATTCCCCACTTCTCGTATTGGGCGAGGGCCTCTTCCAGCTTATCTTCCAGCGTATTCCATACCACCCACAAGATCAGCCCTACTTTTTTTTCCCGGGCGTATGCCGTCAATTCTTCCATATCGACATCCGGAATAAACTTCAACACATCGCCCAGCACGTAGTAGCCTTCGTCGAGGATGACGTATTCGATCCCGTTTTTAGCGGCGAAGTCGATATAATGTTTGTAGGTTGCCGTATTAATACCCGATTCAAAGGGAACGCCATAAATATTGTTTGCGTTCCACCAATCCCAGGCTACCTTCCCAGGCCGTATCCAGGAAATGTCGGGTAGGGCATTTGGTTTCGCCAATAAATAAACCAGGGAATTGGTCAAAAGAGCAGCGTCGTTCTCCGCGATGCCAATAATTCTCCAGGGGAACGTACGGGTTCCTTTGGTTTGAGCGATATAGGGCGCCGCTTCTGCGACGCGGAGGTCGCGGTCGCCCTGGAGCTGGGTTTTAAGCGGGTAGGGGGGATGGTCGCCCAGGAGGCGGCGCTGGCCCGCGGTGCGGATCCATAGCCCGGGATAGTCTTCCACATCCGACTCCGCGATGAACAGGTTGGTTCCGCTTTCGGTTTTCCACACCACGGGGAGGCTGGCGAGGGTTTTTTGGGGTACATTTTCAAAAGAAACGGATTCAAAAAGAGGTTCCTGGTGCGAAAAGAACCCTGATTCCCTCGGAAAATATGCCATGGAGGCGCCTTCCAGGTCAAAAGAAACCAACTCGCCGTCTATCCGGACGGATTCTTTTTTTAACGCCGTTTCCCATCGATACGCAACCCCGTTGTCGTAGACCCTAAAGGTCAACGCTGCATTGCCTTTCAGTTCAAGCCGGAGCTCATTGTAGGCATCGGAGAGGGAATCTGCTTTCACTGGAATAGGCACCGCCACCTTATCCCTGACCTGCCGGTTTTTTTGACGCATAACCTGGGCTTGCCGCCCGATTTCAACGGAGTCCACCCATAATCCAATTGCCGATGGGTTCAGAAGGGTTTTCCCATCCATCTCAACGGAAAAGGTCATTTGGATTCCAGGCGACACCGTTACCCGGATCCTGCCATTTGGAGACAGGGCAGAATACGGCTGGGAATAAGCGGAAACCCCGCTAAGAATAAGCAAAAGAAGGAAGCCGGTTCTCATCGTTTTCTATTTATACCATGCCACGGGTGGGGAATAGCGGCTTATGACCGAAGGCCTGCCTTATGCCCTAACATCGCATAGTAGAGGATATATGCATAACAAGGCAGCATGACAGCCATAAAGGCTGCCTGGAAGCCAATTTGCTGGGAGAGCTGACCATAAAGCACCGGAATAATTGCGCCGCCGGCAATCCCCATAATTAACAGAGCCGACCCAATTTTGGTGAATTTGCCTAACTTATTAATACCTAAGGGGAAGATAGCAGGCCACATCGGAGCATTTGCCAGGCCAAGCAAGGCAATGAAGGTCACCGAGGTAGTTCCTTTCGTTAAAAAGGCTAAAATGGTAAAAACAATTCCCAGAAGGGCGGCATACTTCAAACTGGCTTCCTGGGTGATGTATTTCGGGATGGCCAGGATGGCTATGACGTACCCCAGCAACATGGAGATAAGGGTAAAGGTGGTAAAGTATTTGGCTTTATCCAGGGAGAACCCCAGGTTTTTCCCATAGGTACCGATCACGTCTCCGGCCATGACCTCCGCGCCCACATATACAAAGATACACATGGCGCCAAGAAGGAGGTAAGGGAACTGCAGGATGCTGGTACGGTCGGTTCCTACTTTTTCGTCGCCTTCAAGTTCGTGTTCCATTTGCACATCAGGAAGAGAGGACTTCCTGATCATAAAAGCCAGAATCGCCAAAACAATGGCCATTACCGTATAGGGCATGATCACGCGCTGGGCCAGCGCATCAAGGAGCTCCGCTTTTTGAATAGCGGTAGTCGCTTCTGCTATCTGGATTTCCAGTTTGGAGGCGTTTTTCAAAACGATGGAACTAAGGATCAGCGGGCTCAGCGCGCCGGCAATTTTGTTGCAAATCCCCATAATACTAATGCGCTGGGCTGCGCTCTCGATGGGGCCAATAATGCTGATATACGGGTTAGATGCAGTCTGAAGCAGGGAGAGGCCGGCGCCTTGAACAAACAACCCGGTAAGGAATAAGCCAAAACTCCGCTCATTAGCGGCTGGAATAAAAACCAGCGACCCGATGGCCATGACCAGTAACCCAAGCCCCATCCCATCCTTAAAGCCGGTGCGTTCCAGAATGCGGGACGATGGGATGGCAAGGAAGAAATAAGCCATGTAAAAAGCGGTTGTAACAAAGAAGGCCTGCGTGTCGGTCTTGAGCTGACAAGCCAGCTTGAGAAACGGAATCAGGGTCCCGTTCAGCCAGGTGACGAAACCAAAAATAAAGAACAACAGGCCGATAATGCCTATCTGATACCAGTACTGCGAAGATTTGTTGTTGCTCATGCGGTTTTAGGTATTTGAGTGGTTAAGTGGTTGAGTGGTTGAGTGGTTGAGTGGTTGAGTGGTTGAGTGGTTGAGTGGTTGAGTGGTTGAGTGATTGAGTGGTTAAGTGATTGAGTGGTTAAGTGGTTGAGTGGTTGAGTGGTTGAGTGGTTGAGTGGTTGAGTGGTTGAGTGGTTGAGTGGTTGAGTGGTTGAGTGGTTGAGTGGTTGAGTGGTTGAGTGGTTGGGCGAAGCTGGCGCGAGGCTCTGCCTCGTGCCAAATATAGTTCGAGGCTCCAGCCTCGAAATGCGATAGTTCAACCCACCAGCCTCACTCCACTACAATTTCATCGACGAACAGCCAGGCGTTATTTCCAGCGCCGGGATAGCCGGCGGGGATAACTCCGTAATTGGGAACTTTTATTTTCAGAAAACGGGCTTTGGTATTGTAAATAAGGACGCTTTGCAGTTGTTTGCCGCTCCAGGCGTTAGGGGGTACCAGGCGGGTTTTGGTTTCCTGCCCGAACTGTTCGGGGAAATTGGCGGTGCTCACGAGGACTTCCTTGGGGGCATAGATCCATTGGGATGGGCTGTTAAAAAAGCGGAAAACCAATTTGCGGAACGAAATAGGCTCGCCGAAGTCGATCACCGCTTCAAAGTCCGTTCCCTGAAACCCAAGCCATTCGCCGTCGTTGTACCGTTCGGCGTCGCCGGCGACGCCGTTGATGAGGGCTCCGGGGCCAGACCCGCTGTATTGTTTTGCTGGTGGGTTGGTCAGAGCAATGGATTTTCCCGCGGCGTAGTGCAAATTGATTTCTACGCCGGCCTCCCGGCCAATAGCGGTGCCTTCCAGGAAGGTTCTGCCCCGGAAGTGCCCATCGCTGTTTATGGGCAGGTAGCCTTCAATCGCAGGGGAAACGGCTTTGGGACTGCTCCCATCGCGGGTGTACCGCACGACACCCGTTTGGGCTAAATTTTGGAGCGCCAGGCGCACGCCTTTCCCGTCGCCGGATTTGACGGAGGCTTTAACATCGAACAGGTGGTTGGCCACGGTAATTCCTTCTTTTTCCAGCCGGGGGAGATGCGCCAGAAGCCGTTGGATGAACCCGGGAAAGTCCTTTTTTGCTTCTCCAGACCAAACCACTTCTGCAAGGGCCTGCATTCTGGGGTAAGCCATGTATTCAGCCTTTTCGCTGTCAGGGATATATTCCGTCCATAGGTTGCCTTGTGCGCCCAAGATATATTTGGCCTCTTCCGGACTGAGTTCATCAGGAATTGGATTATAGGAATACACTTTTTCCAGAGGCAGAAAACCGCCGATGGCCAGGGGTTCCTCCGGGTGCAGCGCCTGGTAATAATCGAAATAACAATGGGAAACCGGGGTCATGATGACCTGATGCTTCTGTTTAGCCGCTTCAATCCCTCCTTCAACCCCTCTCCAGGACATCACAGTGGCGTTGGGCGCCAGTCCGCCTTCGAGGATCTCATCCCATCCAATAATGTCCCGGCCATTGGCATTGAGGAACTTTTCGATGCGCCGTATGAAATAGCTTTGTAGCTCCTCTTCGTTTTTCAATCCTTCTTTTCGGATGAGTTCCTGGGCTACAGGGCTTTCTTTCCACTGGGATTTGGGGCATTCGTCCCCGCCGATGTGGATGTATTTTCCAGGGAACAACTGCATGACTTCGGTCAGCACATTTTGAAGAAATTCAAAGGTGGTTTCGCTGGGGCAAAATACATTCTCGAAGACGCCCCATTTGGTAGCTACTTCAACGGGCTGTCCCGTGCATCCCAATTCCGGATAAGCTGCGATTGCCGCTTGAGCATGGCCGGGAAGTTCAATTTCGGGCACAATAGTAACAAAGCGCTCTTGCGCATAGCGGACAATCTCCTTAATTTCTTCTTGAGTGTAATAACCCCCGTACCGCTTCCCATCGTATTGCGGGGATTGCCCGCCGTAATGCCCGATGAGGGTTTCTTTCCTGTAGGCGGCTACTTCCTGGAGTTTCGGGTAGCGTTTGATTTCGATGCGCCAGCCCTGGTCTTCCGTCAGATGCCAATGGAAGCGGTTCATCTTGTATCGGGCGAGCATATCGATGTATTGCTTGACAAAGGCAACGGGAAAGAAATGCCTGCCAACGTCCAGATGCATTCCCCTGTAAGGGAACGCAGGGTGGTCTTCCACCGACAAACCTGGCAAAACCAAACGGTCTCCATCCGGCAGGAGTTGGATCAGGGTTTGCACCCCGTAAAACAGACCTGCAACGTCTCCGCCTTCTATGAGGATTTGTTTAGGGTCAATGGCAAGGCGATAGCTTTCGGTTTTAAATGCGCCCGGAACCAATTTAAGATAAATAGCCGACGCTGGCTTTTTGCCTGATTTGCTCACAGGAAGCGCTACCTCTAGTCTGGACTGAAGATGCCCGTTCAGGTATTGAATCACCCAATCGATTTCCGGCCCTTTTACATCGCTGGAAATCAGTGTTTTAGCGGTGATTTCAAATTGCCCTTTCTGCTCCTGGATTTTCTGAGGAATTGGGATAATGGGATAGGTTGGGGCATCGTCTTGCCCTATGGAGGGAAAGGACAATCCAGCCGTCAAAGCGAGCAGAATAGGGAATATTTTATGATGCATAGGAAGAATTTGAAGGCCATTATAGGATGTAGGGGATGTAGAGGATCTTGAGGATGTAGGAATTCATCACAAAGTACTACTTGTATTTCATTTTGCCAGCAAACCAAGCCAAAGAACCAGAAAGGGCCCTAAAATCCGGCTACCTAAAATCCGGTTCGCCCTCCTCCAGTTATATTAGACACACTCACTCACCCTCTCCCGTCCAAGGTCTAAGGTCTAATGTCTAATGTCTAACGTCTAACGTCTATCTCCTCCCCGGCTGCCAGGGGAATTTCCAGCGGCGGAAAGCTTCGATGGCTTCGTATTCTGCGAGGCCGAGGTTGCGGTAGGTTTTCGCGGTGCCCCGGTTGCGGTCTTCAGCGCGTTGCCAGAATTCCCGTTCGTCGTTTCCAGGGAAGGGGGGGCGGTCTTTCTGAGATTGGTGCATAAATATAGCGCGTCTTTTCTTAAGTAGTTGCTCCGGACTGATCGGGACGGCCATTTCGATTTCATCGACCGACCATTCGTGCCAGGCGCCGCGGTACAGCCACAGCCAGCAATCCTGCATCCAGGCTTCTTCTTTTAAGCCCTCAAAGGCGCCGAAAATGGAATCGAGACAAACTCGGTGGGTGCCGTGCGGATCGGCCAAATCGCCTGCCGCAAATACCTGATGCGGTTTGATTTGTTCCATGAGGTTGGCAACGATATGGATATCGGCCTGGCCGATGGGGTTTTTACGGGTGCGTCCTGTTTCGTAGAAGGGGAGATCGAGGAAATGAATGTGTTTGTCGTCCAAACCGCAGAAACGGGCTCCGGCGCGGGCTTCTCCTCTGCGAATAAGGCCCTTGATGGTCCTGATTTCCGGAAGGTCGACTTGGTCGGGGGATTTGGTGCGAAGGAATTTAAGAAGCTTTTGCCTTTTTTTGTCGCTTTCCTGATCAGAGCCGCTCGTTTCAGAAAACTCCTGATAGAACTCCAGATAGCGCAGTGCGTCGTGATCGTGCACGGCCAGGTTGCCCGACGTTTGGTAAGCCACATGCACTTCATGGCCTTGCTCCACCAGTCGCAGGAACGTACCTCCCATGGAAATGACGTCGTCGTCGGGATGTGGGCTGAAAACAATAACCCTTTTTTTCGCAGGCGTTGCGCGCTCGGGACGGGTTTTATCGTCGGCGCCCGGTTTGCCTCCTGGCCAACCAGTGATCGTATGCTGGAGACGATTGAAAATCTGGATGTTGAGTTCGTAGGAAGACGCATGCTCCACAACCAGGTCGGAGAGGCCGTTTTCGTTGTAATCTTCGTTGGTCAGTTTCAGAATAGGCTTGCCCACCGTGAGGGAAAGCCAGGTAACGGCTTTGCAGATGAGGTCGTTGTCCCAGTTGCACAACCCAACCAACCAGGGCGCCTTGAAGCGGGTGAGTTCTTCGGCGGCGCCATGATCGAAATATACTTTGGTATTCGGGTGGTTTTGAAGGAAACTGGCGGGGATAGAAGGGGTGATGGGGCCTTCTACGGCTTTCTGAAGGACCTCGGCTTTGTGCTGCCCCCAGCCCAGCAGGTAGATCGCCTTGGCCTTCATAATGGTTTTTATCCCCATGGTGATGGCCCGGTACGGTACTTCTTCTTCGGAAGGGAAATCCTTCAGCGCATCCCTCCGGGTTAGGGCATCGAGGCGGACCAGGCGGGTAGCCGAGGTTTCAAAAGCTCCAGGTTCATTAAAGCCAATGTGACCGGTTCGGCCAATGCCCAGGATCTGTATGTCAATACCGCCGGCCTGGTCGATCATTTTTTCGTAGTTCAGGCAGTAAGCTTCTACCTGATCCAGCGGCAAGGTGCCATCGGGAATGTGAATATTGGCCGGATTGATGTCGATATGATCGAACAGGTATTCCTTCATGAACCGGACGTAGCTTTGCTGCGCGTCGGGCTGGATAGGATAGTACTCGTCCAGATTGAAGGTAATCACGTTGGAAAAACTAAGCCCTTCTTCTTTATGCATACGGACGAGTTCCTGATACACCTGGATGGGTGAGGAGCCGGTCGCCAGGCCAAGAACGATCTTTTCTCCGTCCTGTTGTTTTTGGCGAATAGCCAGGGCAATGCTTCGGGCTACGTGAATGGAGCCTTCTTTAGCCTCCGGCCAAACTTTGGTTGGCAGTTTTTCCAGCGACTTGAATTGATAGCGCAAATGGTCCATGGTCCTATTAAGTAGAATGAATGAAAAAATCAGGATTTCGGATTGTCCCACAGGATTGCAGCCGCGCCAAGTATACCGGTATCGTCGGCGCCCAATTGGGAAGGTAAAATGGGGCAGGAGCCCTGGAACATGGGGAGCAGATGCTCTTCGATGCTTTCCCTAACCGGATCAAAGAGCCTTGGGCCTGCATGGATAAGCCCGCCAGCCAGAAAAACGGCTTGCGGGTCCAGTAAGACGATCAATCCCGCGATGGCTCTCCCAAGAATGGTTCCGGTATACCGAAAGGCTTCCAGCGCAACCGGATCCTGTAATTCCGCCGCATCAAAGATCATCCGGGCATCCAGGTGGTGAAAAGACTTATTCCTCAAGGGGCTTTCCATCTTCATGGAGGCCAGGAGTTCGAAAACGGTCCGCTTCAGGCCGGTTGCAGAGACGTAGGTTTCGAGGCAACCTTTTTTTCCGCAATTGCATTGCCTGCCATTAGGCACGGCCGGAGAATGTCCGTATTCGCTGGCAAGGCCGTTGGCGCCGCCGATCACTTGGCCGTGAACCATCAAAGCGGAGCCCAGTCCGGTGCCGAGGGTCAGCAGCACGAAATGATCCATGCCTTTGGCGCCTCCGAACGCGCGCTCCCCAATAATGGCGGCGCTGGAGTCTTTGATCAGCCGGGAGGGGAGGCCGGTAGCATCCTCCATCCACTTTGCCAAGGGAACTGGTTCGGAGAACGGCATATTGGCTGCAGCCATGACACCCTCCCGTTCATCTACGCCGGGCGCTCCAATGCCTATACCCTGTATCTTTCCTGCTACGCCGTGGGTACCGATCATAGTTTGTACCAATTCGGCCAGTGCAGCGGCATATATGCGCGCGTCGGTGGTAGCCTGAGAGTCCAGAGACAGGCGGTCCCGCAAAAGACCCTCCCGATCCACCAACCCAATCTTGGTGCTGGTTCCGCCAACGTCGATGCCTATGCTGTATTCAAAAGGAGGCGTCGGATGCTTCATGGTTAATAGGTATTTGGCGCGTGGACACCCTCAAAGATACGTTTTTTCCAGGTACTGTGTGCGAACACAGCACTTTTATTTCTGTGTGTTTGCACACAGCCGGTATTTTCTATCTTTGAACCGGTTTAATATTAAATTTTTGCCTGTTTTATGCACCCAAGGATTACCATAAAAGATATTGCCGCCCTTTCCGGGGTGTCGCCAGGTACCGTTGACCGGGTAATTCATGGCCGGGGGAATGTATCTAAAAAAGCCCGGGAGTTGGTCGAAAGGGCAATGCGGGAGTTGAATTACGAGCCCAATCTTATAGCCAGTACCCTTGCATACAACCGTTCACTGAGAATTACGGCCTTAATCCCTGAGTACCAGAATGATCCATATTGGGAGCAGCCTAAATCGGGAATTGAGAAAGCTGCTCTGGCAGTCAGGCACTACGGGCTTCAGGTCGAGTTTGCTTTTTTCCCCATGTTTAGCCCGCCGAAATTTTTGGAGCAAGCGAAAGCCCTGTTGGACACAAGACCGGATGCCCTTCTGCTTGCTCCCCTGTTCCGGGAGGAATCGCAAACCGTTCTCCAGCGGTGCGCGGCGGAGAAAATCCCTGCCGCGCTGATCAATACCAATCTCGAAGATCAGCAGGCATTGTGCTACGTTGGGCAGGATTCTTTCCAAAGTGGCGTTTTGGCCGGAAAATTGCTCCATTTTGGATTGCAACCGGAGGACACGGTAGCTATTATCAACTTGGATAAGCAGATAATGCACGCCCGTCACCTGTTGGAAAAAGAACGGGGACTGAGAGCCTATTTCGCAAGGTATCCAAAAGAGGCCATAGGGGTGATCCGGGCTGATTTTGAAAATTTTGAAGACCCGATGGCGCTGAGGGAATTTCTTTCCGGATTGTTGAAGGCTAACCCCCGGTTGAAGGGTATGTTCATCTCCAATTCCCGTTCTTACCGAATACTGGACGCAATGGCCGGGCAAGAAAGTCCCCGTCTGCGTATGGTCGGCTTCGACCTGCTCCCGGCAAATCTGGCTTACTTAGAATCGAATCAGATCGATTTTTTGATCAACCAAAACCCCGTTCAGCAAGGGTATCAGGCGGTTATTAGCCTATTCAACCATCTGATCCTGAAAAAAAAGGTGGAACGCGTCCAGTTCCTTCCGCTCGACATTGTCGTGTCGGAAAACTATTCTTATTACGTGGCCAAAGAAAAAGGCTTCCAGGTGCTGGTTTGAACCGCCTTTTTTTTCATTCTTTAGGAAAAAGGCCTACCTTTCCGCACATTAATTTTAACCGTATGCAAATTGATCAACACAAGGTGGTTACCCTGCACTACCGCCTTCAGGAAAGCAATAGCGAGGGCGAATTGATTGAAACGACGTTCGGCTCTGAGCCGCTTGTTTTCCTGTATGGCGTAGGCCAGATGCTCCCCGAGTTTGAGCGCCAGCTCTCCGGCAAAACGGCAGGCGATGAATTCCAGTTCGGCATTGCCGCCGCCGATGCCTATGGTGAGTCCGACCCCGAGGCTCTGGTCGAACTGCCTTTGGACGTGTTCATTATCGATGGAGAACTAGCGGAAGATCTGCTCGAAATTGGCCGCCGCATCCCTATGTCCGATCAGGATGGTAACCAACTGATCGGTACTATCCTCGCCCTTAAAGACGATGGCGTGCTTATGGATTTTAACCATCCAATGGCAGGCCAGGATTTATATTTCACCGGGGTAATCGAATCGGTCCGAGTTGCCACTGAAGGAGAAATAGCCCATGGCCATGTGCATGGACCGGGCGGGCATCATCATTAAAAGTTACGAGGTTGCGAAGTTGCGAGGTTGCGAAGTTAGATGCTCCGCAACTTCGTAACTTCGTAACTTCGCAACTTTTCACTCCACCGAAATCTCATCTGCAAAAAGCCAGGCTCTGCCGCCGGAGCCGGCGTGCCAGGATGGGCATTTCCCTATGTTTTTTGCCGTTACCCGGATATAGCGGGCTGTAGTATTTCCCGTGGTTTCAAACGGAAGTACTTGTGCCGGATCCCCGTTTTTCGGTTCGGGAAGGTCAATTTGTTTAATCAGACGGAAGGCCTTTTCGTCCTCAGACACCTCGATGCGAACCCACAAAGGGGGGAAGATCCAGGAACCAATATCTCTTAAAAAGGAAGCTTGGATACGCTGAATAGACTGGGTTTTGCCCAAGTCAATAGTCGCTTGAAAATCGGTTCCTTCAAACCCTTGCCACCGGCCATCGGAGAAGGTTGAGCTTCCTTTTCGCCCGTCCACCAACCCCAACGGTCCGCCTCCGTTGTATTTTTCCGCATACGGGTGCAGGAGTTCAATATGATTAAACCGCGATTTTTGAAAATAAACGGACTGAACCGGGCTGCTCACTTTCCCGGGCTCGGCGGCAATGGCTTGCAGGCGGCAGGTTTCCGTTATCCGGATGGGGCCGGCATAGGCGGTAGCAGATTCCGTTGGCGTGCTTCCATCTAGGGTGTAGTAAATTTTTGACTCAGGGTTGGCCGATTGAAGGGCCACTTCGGCGGATTGTCCAAAAACCTCCAGCTCATTGGATTTTTTGCCCATGCGCAGAATATTTGGCTCCTGACTTACCCCGGCGGGCGTGCCTTGTATGGAAAATACCCAGGCGTGGGCGCAGGGTCTGGACGAAGGGTTCTGGAGGTCGTCCGGAATCCGGATGTCCAATCCGTTTCGGGGGTGGAAGGTCCAGCTTAAGGGCCGGGTATACCCCAGGAGGTAGATTTTGGACCCCTTTACGGGGCGCACCGACTTCAGGGTCAGGGAGGCCCCGGGCCAGGAGAGCGCGATGGCATATATCTGATTTCCAGCTTTGGCTGTATACCGGATCGAAGATCCTTCCTGGTACTTTTTCCACGCCTTGGTTTGGTAAATCGCTTCTCCGTTGATTTTGAGCCAGTCGCCCATTTCATTGAGCCGCTCCACGCTGGGGGCCGGGATAAGGCCCTCGGCTGTTGGGCCTACGTTCAGGAGGTAGTTGCCGCCCTTGGCGGCAATATCGGCGAGGTGGTGAATAAGGGTTTCTGTCGATTTCCAGTTGTTGTCGTGGGTTTTGAACCCCCAGCTATCGTTCATGGTCATACAGCTTTCCCAGTCGATAGCGTGCGCGCCTATAGACAGGACTTCCTGCTCCGGCGTTCCGAAATCACCCACATCATCTGGTTCGGCATTCATTCCCTGCATGCCCTGTCGCCCTTTGCCCACGCGGTTGTTGATCAGAATATCCGGCTTGAGGCTGCGCACGTATTGGTAAAGCGCTTTGCCTTGTTCTTCGGTCCATTCCGGGATCCATTCGCCGTCGAACCACAGGATGGCAGGGTCATATTTTTCGATGATTTCCTTCAATTGGGGTTTCAGGTAGGTGTCGCGGTAGGATGCAAAATCTGCGCCTGCGGGGTTGCCGTTGCCATAATCCTTGCCCTGGGCGTCGGGGTGATGCCAGTCCATGATGGAATGGTAAAACCCAAGGGCGATCCCTTCGGCTTTGCAGGCGTCGGATAATTCCTTGAGGATATCCCTCCGGAAGGGAGCGGCGTCCATAATGTCGTAGGTAGACAGGTTGGAGTCCCAGATGCAGAAACCGTCGTGGTGTTTGGAGGTGATGACTATGTATTTCATGCCGGCCGCTTTGGCGGTGCGGGCCCATTCGGCGGCGTCGAACCGGGCCGGATTGAACTGGCGGGTATAGGGCTCGTACTCCCTGACTGGCACACGGGCGGTACTCATGAGCCATTCGGCCGCACCGGGAACGTCTACTCCCTGGTGGACGCCTGCCGGGACGGCATAAGCGCCCCAATGGATGAACATTCCGAACGTGGCGTTGCGCCACCATGCCATACGCTGGTCGAATTCGGCGCTGGATTCGAGCAGGTAATTTTCGTGAGGCCTGTTGTAAAGGGAAATACCGGATAGGGTAGGGCAGGCCAGGGCCCAAATCCGGATACGGAGCTTTTGGGCAGTAGTCCGGGGGATGGGTACCAGGCGCCGGTTGCCAATGGTGGAGGCCCTGCCAAGTGCAGTCCACCTCCCTTTGAGAAATATTTCGATAGATACCGAATCCACCCGCTGTCCCAGAGGAAGGAATTCCCTGAGTTCGACCACGTTGAAGGAAGTTGGAGCCGGAAGCGTCAACTCCAGAGTGGCCTCCCTGACGGCATCCGGAGCGGCCCAGTAGGTGGCGTTGTCCCCGTCTGTCAGGAAGGTAGGGTTGAAGGCGGCGCCCCGGGTGCTGGAAGCTTTCACCGCCGCGCCCCTGGCGAGGTCGGCGCTGAAGGTAGCCTCCAGCCGGCGCCGGAGGTCTTGCAGCCCCTTGACGTCGTTTTCGTGGACCAACCCGCGGCGGTCGACCGGCAGATTGAGCAGAAGGTTGGCGTTGCGGCCAACGGAGTGGTAGTAAATGCGCTCCAGGTGTTCGCCCGATTTTACGCGGTCGTCTTCTGTTTGGTGGTAATACCAGCCCGGCCGGATAGATACGTCGACCTCAGCCGGGAGCCAGTGGGTCCCGTTTTTATGCCCGGAGCGGAGTTCCAGATAGCGGGGCGTGCCGGGAAAGAATTCGTCGCGGTTGAGGGTAGCCCAATTGGTAGGGTTGGCGAAACCGCGCTCAGTGCCTACCCATCGAATGTCCGGACCAGCATCGCTGAAGATCACGGCATTGGGCTGGTATTTACGCACCGTAGCGATGTAGGCAGGCCAGTCGTAGATCTGTTTGCCTTTAAATTCTTCGCTCACTGCTCCGTCGAACCATACTTCGAAGATATCCCCATATCCGGTGAGGACTTCTTCCAACTGCCGGGTGAAGTAGGCGTTGTACTCCGGCGTTCCGTACAGGGGGTTGTTGCGGTCCCATGGCGACAGATAAACGCCCATTTTGAGGCCGTATTCCTTGCAGGCGTCGGACAATTCGCGCAGCACATCCCCTTTGCCGTTCTTCCATGGACTGTTCCGGACGCTATGTTCCGTATACTTGGAAGGCCACAGGCAAAAGCCGTCGTGGTGCTTGGCCGTAATGATGATCCCTTTCATGCCGGCTTCTTTGCACACGCGGACCCACTGCCGGCAATCCAGTTCGGTCGGATTGAACAGCGCCGCCGGCTCGTCGCCGTGCCCCCATTCCTTATCCGAAAAGGTATTGATGTTGAAGTGGACAAAGGCGTAATAATCCAGGGCATGCCAGGCCAGTTGCCGCTCCGACGGAACAGCCCCGAACGGCGCCGGGGCTTGCGAAAAAACGAGGGCTGGAAAGGATACCAACAGGAGAAGGCTTAGAATTGGTTTCATCATTTTGGTTTTGGCGTGATATACGCCGAAAGTACGGTAAACCATAGAAATAAAAAAGCCTTGGACGCCACGCGACCAAGGCTGTATGAGACGACTAAAATTCAATGCTACCAATGGCGAAAGCTACATCAGGGTTTGCATGAAGCTATCTCAAAATGTTGGAATGCCGCTTAACCCACAGTTGGGCCTCCCCCCGGCCCTCCAGACGCTGCGGTCAGGACTCATAGCCTCCAAAGGAGGGGGAGCAGCACCGTTTAGACAATGAAATCATTAATCCAGTGCTTTTTCCTAGCCCTTGTGCACACGGTTCCCCTCCTTCGGAGGGCGATCCGGCCAGATCGGGGCAGACCATCTTATGTTATCTTCACCCCTTTCTCCTCGCTCTCTGCTTCCTTTTCCCTGCTCCCTAATTCACCTTCTTCTCAAAAATACCCCTTCTATCTATATAAACCAAATCGATTAATTCTATCTTTAATTCAATTAAATTTATATCATGACGATTCAGCAACTCGAATACCTGGTTGCGGTGGATACCCACCGGCACTTTGTCACGGCGGCGGAGAGGTGTTTTGTAACCCAGGCCACCTTAAGCATGATGATCAAAAAACTGGAAGAAGAGCTGGGTGTGAAGATCTTCGACCGGAGCAAGAAACCTGTTATGCCCACCTCGATCGGGCAGAAGATCATCGCGCAAGCAAAGGTCGTTTTGGAGGAAAGTAAACGTTTGCAAGCTATTGTACAAGAGGAGCAGGGCGCCCTTCGCGGAGACCTGAAGATCGGGATTATTCCAACGCTTGCACCTTATCTGTTGCCCTTGTTTTTGAATGCATTTTTGAGGAACTACCCTGACGTGAGGGTCAAGATCAGCGAACTGACAACCGAAGAGATCGTTCGCCGTCTGAAGCAGCACGAGTTGGACGTGGGATTGCTGGCCACGCCGCTGCACGTAAAAGGACTGCACGAGCAACCCTTGTTTTACGAAGATTTTGTGGTATACGATTTTTCGGAAAACTATCGCTCCGATAAGAAATTCCTTTTGGCCGGGGATATCGACGTGAACCGCCTCTGGCTTTTGGAAGAAGGCCATTGTCTTACTTCCCAGGTAATCAATTTGTGCGAGCTCAAGCAGAAGGAGCGGGAGTCGCACCATCTCGACTTCGCTGCCGGAAGCCTTGAAACCCTGAAAAACATCGTTCAAAGCCACAAGGGCATTACCATCCTGCCCGCCTTGGCCCTCAAGGCTATTCCGCAGGAGCATCTGGCGCATATCAAGTACTTTAAGGAACCGGTTCCTGTCCGGGAGATTGGTCTGGTAACGTTCCGGCATGTGGTCAAAGAAAAGCTGACGGCGGCACTGAAAGCCGAAATTCTGGCACACGTGCCTGAATCCATGCGGGGGACCGAACGGAAGGAGATTGTGGATATATAGGCTTTCCGGCTACATCACTGGAATGGGGCATGAAAAATGTAAGGCCGGAATTTTGGGCGTACGGAAGAAATAATTAACTTTGTAATTCAAAGTACTTTATTTTTTTTATTAACGCGATATACAATGGCGGAGAAAAGCAATAGTCAACTCCCTTTGATCAACTTTTCCGCGCTTGCAGGGCCTGTGGTATTGGGCGCTCTGATCGGATTAATTTTGATCTCACTATTTCTGTTGAGCGCCGGAGAGCCCAATCCGGAATGGCCGAGATACTGGAGAGTGCGGCCGCTGGTGATCGTACCGCTGGCCGGCGCGGCGGGCGGCGCTTTTTACGCTTTCCTTGGAGGCATGCGATCGCTGGGCGGATGGGGAAGGATATTGGCATACGTCATTGGCCTCCTGGGGTTTCTGATTGCGTTGTGGCTGGGCACGGTTTTGGGATTGGACGGGACCTATTGGAATTGATCCCTGCAGGTTGGATTTGCCCCTAGATAATTAACCGGTTTTTTGACATAGCACTGTGTCAAAAAACCGGTTTTGCCCATAGCAACAAAAAAAGAAAAAAATATTTCACACTTAAGCAGAAAACGGTCTTTTGAGGCAGACCCAGCTCAGGCGGGTCATACGCCCCAAAGGCTTTTGGATGCCCGCATTACAAAATTAACCCTTCAATCTCCATGATGATTTTTTCGCCAAGCCCTCTGCCCTGGACTTCGCGCTGAATTACAGCGACTGGCCTGTCATCTTTATAGGGTTCGATTGCGGCCGTAAAGCGTAGCTTGGTCAGTTTCCGAATGGTGGAGATATTCACCTGGAAAATCTCCGCCTGTTTAAATTTCATAAACAACTTTTCCTCTTCACTATGGGATAAATCGCGGCTTGTCTCCCTAGGTTGGACGATCTCCAGGTTTTGGAGTAATTCCTCCTGGCCCATTAAAAAACCGACCCGGTACAGATGCCCATCCGATTTAGTATAATAGATCACCTTCCAGAATAAAGTTGGGATACGGGGGTGCTGCCCCTCCACTTCAGTTACAAAAAGTGGGTCCTCTTCCGAAAGCACAGGGCCTGTAAATAAATTTATTTTAAGATCTTGGCAAACAGTTTCAGATTTCAGAATATAATCTTCCAAACCCCGCCAAAGCTGTTGATTAAGTTTTGCTACCTGGGGAACCGCATTGGTGTAAAAAAAAGTGGAAAGAGCACCCCTTTGGGCTTCTTCATCAGTCTGACCCCATTGGGCATCTTCTCTTTTAGCCATATGTCCTTTGTCAAATTCGCTTTTTTCTGAAGTATACAAAACGGAACCCCACTGATGCTGCTCATCAATTCTCGGATCTATCCGCCAATCATCAAAGCGGGGTAATTTTTTGAACAGGCTGCCATCAATATTCGACGCTGTAAAGAAGGGGAACCTCCTTTGCGCATTTTGGACTAAACTAAAATTCTGGTAATTTAATACGTTGTTTTTCGAGCCTTTAACAGGAGCAACAGCTGATTTTAAATCCTTGCTCAGAATAGGTAAGGATACGGTAAATCCGGGGCCTAAAAAGTTGCGCTGGTAACCTTTATAATACTCCAGGTCTTTCATAATACAAGAAATTTCTATTTCATACATGCTGATCGCCGAATCCAGGGGGCTAGGCGTTCGAACCTCCTGAAACCAAATCCATCTTGTCTTTGATTACACACTCCCCAAATCCACCGGCAACGTACGCACGCGTTTCCCGGTTGCGAGGAAGACCGCGTTGAACAGCGCAGGTGCGAAAGGTGGCAATCCGGGCTCACCGATGCCTCCCGGCGCTTCCTGGCTGGGAACGATATATACTTCGATGGGCGGCGTTTCGCCGATGGTGGGCAATGGGTACTGGTGGTAATTGGTCTCCTGGGCTTCGCCGTATACAAAGGTAATCCCTGGCTTGAGCGCGGCGGACATGGCCATAACGACGTTTCCTTCGGTTTGGGCGCGGACGGTATCGGGGTTGACGACCATGCCGCAGTCGATGACGCTGACGGCTTTATCGATTCGGACGCCCGAATTCCCATTTTTCGAAACGAAAACCGCCCATGCTACCGTCGTATTGAACGAATGCGCAATGGCAATACCGATGGCCTTGCCTGCTGCCCGCTGTTTGCGATAGTCCGTTTTTTCCGCCAGCATTTCCAAAACCTTGATCCAGCGAGGCTGGGCTTTCAGCAACTCCAAGCGGAAATCGAGCGGGTCTTTTTTTGCGGCGTAGGCCATTTCGTCGACGAAGCTTTCCTGTGCAAAAGCGTTGGTGGAGGAATAGACCGAACGCCACCACAAAACGGGGATATCGGTAGGCTGCCAGATAAACGCCTGGCGGCGGTTGGGAATCGCATAAGGACTGGTGTTTTGGTCGACGGTTTCAGGCGCCCAAGCATCGACTTTCCCGTTGAGATCCAGGTTTTCCATTTGGGCGTTCAGCGAAGCGCCTGCAATTTTGTGCTCCCATGCGATGAGTTTACCCTGCGCGTCAAAGCCGCCTTTGAGGGCATTGATCATTCCCGGCCGGAATGGGCCGTTAACCATATCGTCTTCCCGGGTCCAGATCAGTTTCACCGGCGCGCCGGCCTGTTTGGCGATGTTGACCGCTTCCACAGCAAAATCGTGGTAGCTTTTACGCCCAAACGACCCGCCCATGAAAATGACATGTACTTTGACATTCTCCCTTGGAATGCCCAGGTGTGCGCTGACATCGTCTTTAACGCCAAGCGGAGATTGGGTCGGAACCCAAATTTCCACTTGATCGCCTTCCACTTTCGCGGTGGCGTTCATGGGCTCGATCGGCGCATGGGCGGCGAAAGGCGTCTGATAAACGGCTTCCACGGTTTTTTTAGCCGTTTTATACGCAGCTTTGAAGTCGCCTACAGCGTCGTCGTAAGCAGGGCCGTCCATTTCGGCCGCTTTTTTTCTGGCCTGGGCGAAATATTCCTCTGTAGAAATGGTTTCATAGCCGGTATTGTCCCATTCGATCTGCAATGCCTGACGGGCTTTCAGGGCCGCCCAGAAGGTGTCGGCTACAACAGCGACGCCTTCCACAGATTTATGGGGCATCGGCCGCAGTACCTTGAACACATGCTTCACGCCCGGCATTTGCCGCACCTCCGCTTCGTTGAAGCGGAGGATTTTGCCGTGAATAAGGGGACAATGCTGGACCGTGGCGTACAACATACCAGGCACATTGACGTCGATTCCAAAGATCGCAGAACCGTTTACTTTTGAAGGTATCTCCGGGCGGGGCAGGGATTTGCCGATGATCTTAAAGTCTTTGGGGTCTTTTAATTTGGGTTCTTTAGGAACCTCCAGCTTAGAGGCGTCCTCAACAAGTTCCCCATAGGTCAGGCGCTTTCCTGTTGGCCTGTGCATGACATTGGCGTTATCGGCATAGCAATCCGCCGCATCAGCTTTCCAGCGCTTGGCGGCCGCCTGGATCAGCATCTCCTTGGCGGCAGCGCCAACCCGCCGCAACGGCATCCAGCTTCCCTGTACGGAGTTGGAGCCCCCAACCCATTGCTGCCGCCCATACTTGGGCTGGCCGTCGGTGATGCGCACGGTGACCTGGCTGAGAGACACTTCGAGTTCCTCAGCGATCAGGGCCGGCATCGACTGAAAGGTACCCTGGCCCATCTCCGGCCTGGGATTGAACAGCGTGATTTGATTGTCGGCGGTAATGAGGATAAAGGTGTTGAGTTCGATCTCGCCTTCGGCTTCGCCGCCTAACAGCGAAAATGGAGATAGGGCCAGAATTTTTCCGGCGCCGCTCAGGCCTACTGCCAGGAATGCTCCGGCAGCTGAAGCGGTCTTTATGAATTCGCGGCGGTTGGTGGTATGGTGGGACATGGCGTTTTTTTTTTGGTGGTTGGGTGGTTAGGTGGTTAAGTGGTTAAGTGGTTAGGTGGCTGGGTAGTTAGGTGAACAGTCTCCGATTTAGTCACTTACCCACTTAGCCACTCACTCTTTCATCTTCCCGGCAGCCTTTTTAATTGCCTGCTTCACGCGCGGATACGTTCCGCAGCGGCAGAGGTTGGCGGCGAGGGCGGAGTCGATGTCTTCGTCGGTAGGGGAGGGTTTGGCCCGAAGCAGGGCGGCGGCGCTCATCAGCATACCGCTCTGGCAATAGCCGCACTGGGGGACTTGTTCTTCGATCCAGGCTTCCTGGAGGGCGTGGCGGTTGTCTTCCGAAAGTCCTTCGACGGTCGTTATCTTCTGGGAAGCGCGCACGGAGGACACGGGCATCATGCAGGACCGCACGGGTTGTCCGTTTAGGTGGACGGTACAGGCGCCGCACAGGGCGATACCGCAGCCGTATTTCGTGCCGGTGAGGCCTGCCATGTCGCGGATCACCCAGAGAAGCGGGGTGTCGGGAGCGGCTTCAACGGTATATGGTTTTTCGTTGATGGTAAGGGTGTACTTTGCCATAGCAATGGATTTTGCTGTTTGGCTAAAGATACAAAAAAGTTGAGAAGTTAAGAGGCAAGAGGGCAATGAAATGCCGGTCGTTGAATGTTGCCGAAACGAACCGCATGTGCCAAACTCCCTTCGGTGTTGTATGATAGAAATGAAAGCCAGGGCAATCTTTTTTAAAAATGCATTTTTGTAAACAAGATTTTTTTGGTGAATTCAGCTGTTGCCGAATAACATAAAACGATCAAGAGCATGGTTAGGAGAATGGGGAGGGGAAGAGGCTGCAGACCAATCCATACCGACCAGGGGAGGTAGGGGGTGATCAGGGTAACTAAGGCTACTATTGCAGAGGAACGCAATAGGATAGCGCTTGCCTTACTTCGGAGGAAGCTTCTTCGGGTACGTATAATTAGGAGGATACAGATTTCAGAAAGAATAGATTCGATAAACCAGCCTGTTCGGAAACGTTCCGGGGAGGCATGAAAAATCCACAGAAGAACCCCAAACGATAGAAAATCAAAGATTGAACTTTCTAATCCGAAAACCACCATGAATCGGCGGATCAGCTTGCTATCCCACCGACGGGGTTTGCGAAGCATTTCTTCGTCCACTGAATCAGATGCAACGGATAACGCTGGGATATCGGACAAGAAATTGGTGAGCAGGATTTGAGAAGGGAGCAAAGGTAGAAAGGGAAGTACGAGGGACATACCGGCCATGCTGATCATGTTCCCGAAGTTGGCGCTGATGGTGATGAAAATATATTTGAGGGTATTGAGGTAAGTCTTTCGGCCTTCGGTAATTCCCTGGCTGATGACACCCAGGGCTTTCTCCAAAAGGATGAGATCAGCAGAATCTTTGGCTACATCAGCAGCATTATTAACTGAAATACCGACGTCGGAAGCTTTCAAGGCCATGGCGTCGTTGATTCCGTCTCCTAAATATCCAACCACGTGGCCTTTGCGCTGCAACGCCCGGATAATTCGCTCTTTTTGGGAGGGCTCCGTTTCGGCGAATAAATCAACTTGCTGTACTTTACTTCCGATTGCATCGTCGCTTAATGTATGCAATTCCTTCCCGGTAATGATCCGTTCCGGAGGTATTCCAATTTGGGTGGCAAGGTTTTTCGCAACAAGCACATTGTCTCCTGTAATAATTTTTAGGTCAATTTTTTTTGCTTTCAATTCCCGAATGACTTCTTCGATTCCTTCTTTGGGGGGGTCATAAAGAAGAAGGAATCCGAGAAATGTCAAATTGTTTTCGTCTTCTTTTGTAATGAGGGGATCGCCTGTGACGTCCTTAAAGGCGATCCCAATCGTTCGGAATCCCTGGGCGCTGGAAGACCCATATCTTTCTTCAAGCTTGGGTAGAAATGGCTCCAACGGCTGAGAAGTCCCATCGTCCAGGATTACCGAAGAACAAATTTCCAATACCTGTTGGAGCGCTCCTTTCGTAATCAGGATATGTTGGTTTTCATGCGAAACGACGATACTCAGCCGTTTGCGTATGAAGTCGTAAGGAACTTCATCAAATTTCTCAAACCCGGTTACGTCGGTTTCAAGTTGTTTGCGGATGGCTTCGTCAATGGGGTTGGGGTATCCGGATTCAAACAAGGCGTTGAGATAGGCATATTTTTTAATCTTTGGATCAGGCCGGCCTTCAAGAGAGGAATAGGAGTGGATTCGGACTTCGCCTTCTGTGAGGGTACCTGTTTTGTCCGAACAAAGCACATCGATCGCGCCTAAATTTTGAATCGAAGCAAGGCGTTTCACGATCACTTTGCCGGAACTTAACCGTTTGGCGCTTGACGAGAGTGTAATAGTGACTATGGCGGGCAGCATTTCAGGCGTTAATCCGAGAGATAAGGCTAGTGCAAACAAGATGCTATCCAGTGGGTTTTTTCCCAGTTCGATATTTACAATAAGGATTGCTCCGGCTAAAATCAATGCCACCCGCATCAGCATATAGCCAAACCGCCGAAGGTCCTTTTCAAAGGCAGTTTCGGTAGTCATTCCAGATAACCGGCGCTCCATTTCCCCTAACTCGCTGTCTGATCCGGTCTGGACCATAAGCGCGACGCCTGTCCCGCTAATGACACTTGTGCCTTTGAATACCGCATTTTTGCGTCTGGCCAAAGCTGTATCTTCGGGTGTCAGCCCAAGTTTTTTCTCCGCAGGGAAGGATTCGCCGGTCATTACCGCCTCGTTGATATATAAATCTTTCAAACCAAGCAAAACTCCGTCACCTGGCACGATGTCACCAGCCTCCATAAATACCACATCGCCCGGGACTATCTCTTCGATGGGGAGCAGAAAGGTCTGATTATTGCGGCATACCCTGGCTTTGGTACGCACCATCCTTCGGATAGTTTCTGCTGCCTTTCCCGCTTTCCGTTCCTGGAAAAAACTTAAAACCCCTGAAAAAAATAGTATGCCGAAAATAATCGAGGATTCAACAAACTCTCCCAGCAAGGAAGACAGCAGAAGGGCAAATATCAAAAGCAAGGTGAGGGGGTTCCGGAACTGGCTAAAAAAGAGGATCAAATCCTTAAATAAGGGATTATTTCTCTTGGAGTTTTGTAAATTTTTCCTGCGTGCCGCTTCTTCTGGCGAAAGACCCTCCGGTTTGGATTCCAGCCATTCAAAAAGCTCATTAACAGGCTTCGCCCAGTAGCAAAAATTTTTTCTCATAAGGCTCAACCCTTTTTGCGGATTTCATATACAATCCAGGCCCCAAGGAGTAAAACCGCTCCGAAGAAAAGGATATTCTGGCCGGCTTCAAAATCTTTAAAAAGGGTCTTCAATCCATTATGAAAGAGCATTCCTGTTAGAATGTAACCTGTGGTGAAAAGCCCAAGGCCAACCAAGTCGAACAGGATAAATTTTTTATACGGAACGCCAGTTATACTGGAGAGAATCGGGGCCCAAAAACGCATTCTTGGAATAAAACAGAAAAGGAGAATTGTCCTGCCATAGTGCTTATTGAATTGTTCTTTCAATGCGCCAATCCGGGAATGGTCGATCCGCTTGTTCATTCGTTTCATCCACTTGCTGTTGGCGCGGGGAAGGAAAAAATAAACGGAATCTACCACGATAAAAGCGGAGAAAGTAAAAATACCTGCGAAAACGGGGTGCAATACGCCTTTGGAGCATAAATACCCAATTGATAAAAGGGTAATTTCTTCGGGGACAACGGTCAACTGATCAATGGTAATAAAAAATAGGAAGATGCCCAGATAACCGAATAAAGCAAACTCCTGCTGAAGGTCCGGTAGGGCTAGTTGGTCCATTATATAAACCTTTGTTTAAAGGTACTATGACTCTCAGGAAGGTCAAATGATAAAAGTCAAAGACCAACTTTACAGCGCATTTTTCCGACTGAAACTATTATTGAAGATCCCGCAAAGGCGGTGAGAGAACTTCCACCTTTATCGTATTTCCAGGTGTAACCCTGATCGGCCTGTAGGAGATGGGTTGCCCAAAATCCACCGTATTACGGCAACGCTTTTTCTTTCCATTTACCGCAACATGCTTGTATTCTCCTGGGAAGGCAGCCTCCCAAATAAAAGGAGTGTCGCCTCGTTGGTAGTTGAGCTTGGAGGAAGTTTGTCCTGAATGAGTGACAGAAAAAAGGGCATTGCGAATGGGGATATTGCTAACCTCCAATTTTTCTACCTCGCCCGGCAGGTGGGAAAGCGTGCGCAGATACCGGCGCCCTGCGTCCGGTTCGATCCCAACAAGGCCTGCCACGACGTTGGAAATCAGTACATAAGACACTTCCGGGTAGTTGCCATTGGTTCCTGTCAGCGTGGATTGGGAATGCGCCTGGTCTATTCTTCCGATAATGCGCTTGAGCCATTTCCAGGCAAGCTCGTTGCGATGGTAGCGGAAAAAGGTTTCCGGTATATAGGTGAGCGCTTCGATGTTGTCCGGGATATCGGTTTTTGATTCCAGGCGGTCGTCGATGAAATCCAGATAGCCGTGCGTTCTGGGAGAATCGGGGGCGGCCAATCCTTTCGTAAGGATGAACCAGGAATTTTCTTTGCCCCAGCCACTGATTGGCTTTGGCCCGGCTATGTAACCTCTGTTAAACTGATCGGAGTTGCGAATACCCCAGTCTGAATGGAAATACGTTTTCAGCGTTTCCGCTTTTTGGGCGAACTGCCTGGCCAGGGATCGTTCTTTTCTCCAGGCGGCCAGATCGGAAAAGGCCAGGAAAGCCTGGTATTGGGAAGCCAGGCCGTCCCCTGCTTCAATCAGCGGTGCGTCTGGTTGCTCGTTATAGGTGGCTACTCCGGCGAATATATTTCCCGTGCCGGTTCCTTCGGCAATTCCATTGGGAAATTGCAGGTCGTGCAGGTCGATGAAGTCGGTCAGGGCTTTTTGGGCGAATAGTCGGAGTGAAGGATCTGACAAGTACCTGTGGTCGCCCGTCCAGCGATAAAGTTGGGCCATTTTTTCTACCAACTCGAATACAGCCGGAACCTCCCGCACGAAACTGCTGTCGCTCCGGTAATCCAGAGAATAAGGCGAACCATCAAAATTTAGCGCCCATAGCGGAAACCATTTTTTTGAGGCGTCTGCCGACCGGGCGAATGCGCGAAGCATAGAGAAATTCTCCTCTTCCAGCCCTATCAAATGGGCGCCGACAGCCTGGTGGCAAAAATCGCGGGAGTAGAAAGCCGTCCTCAAGGGGTAACCTGCCCAGTAACTTGGGATATATGGTTTTTCTTCTGATTTCTGCCCTTGTTGCCAGACATTGACCGGACCATATTTCCCAGTTTGCACAAAGGATAATGCTTTGGTTTGCGCCCAGTAGAAGGCGTTTTCTAAAGCAGGATCGGAACATTGTATTTCCATCCGCGGCGGCTCAGGGACTGTGTCTGAAACTATAGAGACGGATGCCAGTAATTGAACAATCCAGGTCATTGGTCAGGTTTTTTCAGACGAAACACTTTTGTTTCATGGGCGTTAATTCGGCCCCTCCATTTCCCGGAATTACCCAGGTCCTGGTGGCTCCACAGATCCCGAACCTGGTACAAGCCTCTGAGTCCGACAGAGGAAAACTCCAGCGTGTAATCCTCTGCCTGATCGCTTTCATTCAGGATGGCAACGGCAGTGTCGCCGTTTTCCAATGGTTTTATGAACACATGCCAAGGGCCTGATTTCACTACTCGCCCGGCTTGTTTTCCGAGCTTGTCCTGGTTGATGGCGATGACTTCTTTGTTGAGCAGGATGGCTTTGGTCGTCTCATTCATAGACCGGATATCGTTCGTGGCAGCCAGAGGAGAGGCCATCATACACCAAAGGCTCATTTGAGATTGGTATTCCGTATCTGTGCAGCCGGTTCCGCCCAGGTCGCCGGAAGGGCCTTTTTTGCCGTACAACCCTACAACCAGCATGTCCATATCGTTCCAGCGGCCGGGGCCTGCGAAAGCGGACAGGTGGGCGTTGTCGTTGACGATATCCAGGATGCCATAACCCGCCTGGTGGGGATGGCGGGTAGCATCGACGTTTTTCCATTTGTCCCGCACATCGCCGGTAGTTCGCCAAAGCTGTCCTCCGGCTTGGGCAGCCCAATGCCAGGGCTGCCGGTATCCCCATTCGCATACTCCCAGAGCGATCTCACGGCCGGATTTTTTCAGGGCATCCGCCATGGCTTTGTACCGGATTTTGGCGGTGTTCGAATCGGGCGGCGCGCCGCAGTAGTCGTATTTGAGGTAATCTACGCCCCAGGAGGCGAAGGTGCGGGCATCCTGCTCCTCAAAACCATAGCTGGCGGTGTACCCGGCGCAGGTAAGTTGGGCGGCATCGGAGTAGATTCCGAGTTTCATACCCCGGCTATGCAGGTAATCAGCTAGGGCTTTGATGCCGGAAGGAAATTTGGCCTGGTCGGGGATGATGTTGTTTCGATTGTCGCGTCCTCCCTGCCAGCCGTCGTCGATAAAGATATAGCGGTATCCTGCTTCGACCATTCCACTGGATACCATAGCATCTGCCATTTCGCGAATATCCTTTTCGTGAATATTTTCGGCGAAGTAATTCCAGGTCATCCAGCCCATTGGCGGAGTAGGAAGTATTTGGGCGTTACCCATAACCCAAAGGGAAAGGAAAAGGAAGAGGACTGCTCTGTTCATAAGCGGATTTTGGACAGAAATATATCACAAAGTCAGAAAGGTTACCCCATTTGCGCCAGTTGCCGGAATTCGGATGGGGTGAGGTTCGTCGCCCGCTTAAAGACCTTGTTGAAGTAAGACACGTTGTTAAAACCGCAGTCGAAACAAACGTCGTAAATGCTTTTGTTGGGAATGCGAAGCAAGGATTTAGCCAGCTTGATGCGCTCAGTATTGATATAATCCACCGGAGAAACCCCGAGCTCGGTTCGGAAGGTCCGGAAAAAGTGCGCCTGACTCATATGGGCATGCTTGCTGAGTTGGTCGATGGAAAGGGGATTGTTGAGGTTTTCCCGGATAAATTGAATTACGGCGGCAAGTCTGGAGCTATGCTGCATGGCAACGGCGTTTCCGAGAAGTTGGGTGCGAGCCTCGGTTTGCATCAGGCGGATGATCAGTTCCTGGAGCATGAAGCCGGCAAAGAGTTCTTTGGATGGATGGTCTTCGGTGACCAGCCAAAGCATGCGTTCCACGATCTGGTTGATGGCTATATCGTTGGCAAAATGGAAACTGGAGGCGCTGGAGGCCCATTCCCCGTGTTCTTCCAACCTGGGGGCGGTTTCGTTCATGTGCAAAAGGGTCTGATTGATCAGCGTGTCGCTGAACGCCAGCTTGAGGCATTGTGTCGGGGTTTCCATGGAGGCTTCCGGAAAATCAATGCGCATCCTTTCCCCGGGAGCAAGCATGAGCGACTCGCCAGGCAAAAAATCAAAGGCTTTGTGCTGCAGGTGCATCACCTTTTTCCCGGAGATCATACTCGCCAGCATAGGGGTGGAGAACTGAAATTCGACCCCGTGGGCGCTCGCGTGGGTTTCGTAGATACTCAGTTCTGCTTCCGGCAGGCAAAAAACAGTGCGGTTTTCAATGGGGTCAATGAGGACTTGGCGATCGTAAAATTTTTTCGGCAATTCCATAAGCGCAGAATTAAATCCGGCGATTTTGTTACCCAGTAGCAAAAGAGTTTAAATTAGGTTATTATTCCAATAGAAACCGCATTTTTTTTCTTTTTTTCGTCGAAAAGGTAGAAAAATAGGGACAAATGCCTTGCCTCTTGTTGCATAGGATTTTTTATGATAGGATTGTTCAATTATTTGGCAGGATAGATGAAGGCGCCGCTGTCTAATTGATTTATTTTTGGTGCATAACGCTTTGACAGGCAATCGTTTTGGGAAGTCCCCCTCCCAAGTTTTTCTTGGGGGAAATGGTAGAAAGATAATCAAAGGGTTTTCAGATTAATTCCCACCCTGGCATAAAACGCCGCAGCTGGTTCAATTTTTCGAACCGGCTGTTTTTTTTTGCACAAAAGAGTGGTCCCACCAGGAACAAAGCAAACCAGTAATTGAGGCGGTTTGTACGTTTTTACCCTTGTAAACATTGGCCTTTTTGCCTGTCCCCATTGGGTGTTAGCTTGCAAG
>WBZM01000145.1_pt1 | contig 110270 bp, 83 predicted proteins | sample 5204271 | NCBI WGS metagenome assembly WBZM01 (sample SAMN12344346, study PRJNA552823) | activated sludge metagenome | biome: Activated sludge suspended growth; feature: Nitrification reactor; material: Wastewater; isolation source: activated sludge from nitrification reactor of wastewater...
TGGGCCTTTGGCACAACTTCGGCCATACCGACGACCTCGAAGTGGCCCGAAACATCCTGCGCACTTCCTTTGACCACGGCATCACCCATTTTGACCTCGCCAACAATTACGGGCCACCGTATGGTGCTGCCGAGGAGAATTTTGGCCGCCTGTTCCGTCAAGACTGGAAGCCTTACCGTGATGAGCTAATCCTTTCCACCAAAGCAGGTTGGGACATGTGGCCCGGTCCCTATGGAACCCTTGGCTCCCGCAAATACCTCATCGCCAGCCTCGACCAGAGCTTGAAGCGCATGGGCGTTGACTATGTGGACATTTTCTACCACCACCGTCCCGACCCCGATACACCGCTCGAAGAGACAATGGCTGCACTCGACCACATCGTGCGGCAGGGCAAGGCGCTGTACGTCGGCATTTCGCAATACAAACCTGCCGAAACGGAAAAAGCCGCCAATATCCTTCGCAACCTCGGCACGCCGCTTCTCATTCACCAGCCCCGTTACAGTATGCTCGACCGTTGGGTAGAAGGTGGCCTGCTTGATGTGTTGGAAAAACAAGGGGCAGGCGCCATCGCCTTCAGTCCGTTGGAGCAAGGCATCCTTACGGATAAATACCTGAAAGGCATGCCCAAGAACTCCCGGATTGTGAAGGATGGCCGCTACCTTAAAAAAGAAACGCTTACGCCTGAACTGCTCGAAAAGGTTCGAAACTTGAATGAAATTGCGAAGCAAAGGGGCCAAACCTTGGCTCAGATGGCCATCGCTTGGCTTTTAAAGGATTCACGAATCACCACCGTATTGGTGGGGGCAAGCAGCCCACGGCAGATGCTGGACAATATTGGCACTTTGAAAAACTTGGATTTTAGCCAATCCGAATTGGAAGCGATAGGAAAATGGCTTTAATTGGTGACTTATGAACCTTTATAATAGGAGGATATGAAATTGAAATCCATAGCGGTTGACGACGAAAGTCTGGCCCGCAAACTGCTGGAAGAAAACATTCAGCAGCTGCCTTTCTTGGAATTGGTGGCGACCTGTAAAAACCCGTTCGAAGCAATGGAGGTGATGCAACGGGAACAGGTTGACCTGATGTTCCTTGACATACAAATGCCGGGAATGCTGGGCACCAAGTTCCTTTCGAGTTTGCGGGAAAAGCCTTTGGTTATTTTTGTGACAGCCTATTCAAACTATGCGGTGGAAAGTTATGACCTTGAAGTAGTGGATTACCTACTCAAGCCTGTCAGCATGGAACGTTTCACTAAGGCAGCTTACAAGGCATTGGATGTTTTTCAAAAAAGACAGCCTGCCCAAGCGCAGGTCGTTGCCCCATCAGCCGGCCCAAATCATTTTTTTGTAAACGTGGAGTACGCTTTGGTCAAGATTCTGGTTGATGAAATAACCCATATTGAAGGCATGAAGGATTATGTAAAGATTTTTACCACCACGGCCAAGCGCCCGATTTTGACCAAATCCACTTTGAAAGGGATTGAAGAGAAATTGCCTGAGCGAAACTTCTTGCGGGTACATAAGTCCTTCATTATCAATGTCGAAAAAGTAGCTTCAATCCGCAACCACCAGATTACAATTGGCGAGTTCGAAGTTCCGGTGAGCGAGGCGAACATGGAAGAATTGCTGCGGTTGCTGAACTACCAGAAGTGACAAGTTGATGAAGTCGCTCATGGTTTTGTTTTACGAAAATTAAGAACTTCCCGCTTCCCGTTCAACCAATCTTTCCACATAGCATAAGAGCCTACGCTACAATTGGAGCATAATTTGCATCGTTAAAAATCGGCATATTACCTTAAAATGACTCATTGCCTGAAGGCCCAGCCTCCAACTGCCGTGGAGAAATTTTTTAGGGCGAGATGAAAATTTTGCAAAGCAAAATTTTCATCTCGCCCTTTTCTGAGAGCAACGGTACGCTATCCTTTTTCCTAATTCATTCAATTTCAACCAAATACGACAATCATGAAAAAACTGTTTTCTACCTTTTTTAGCGTTGTGACGCTATTGATGCTTGCTATTTTGAATTCGGGTTGCCCAGTAGGAATCGAGTACCCACTCGGCAATCCGAACAAAGAAAAATTGGATGCACGGCTACTTGGCACTTGGGTTTCACAATCTACCGATTCAGAGATAAAACGGGTCAAGGTCTCCAAAAAGGACGATAACACCTATGTGGTTGAAGTTTTGGAAAGGGGCGAAATGTATGCCCTTGAAACCGACAAACTAAACGCTTGGGTCACGTATTTCAATGGAGAGAGCTTTCTCTATGCCATGCCCGATGACTCTAATGACCAGAAATACTACCATTACCACTATGTTTTTGACGGCAATAAACTGGTGATGAGCGATATGTCGCTGCTGGAAGGCGGCATGGATGCGGTGACGAGCCAGGAAGCCCTGCGCAACGAGGTGTTTGCCTCCATGAAGAAGCCGGAATTTTTGTCGAACAAGGTCGAATACCACAAAGAATAAACCCGTTATGACAGACATTTCCGCCAAAACCAGCCACATATTTCGGTTGATGAACCTCGTTTTGATGAACCTCATACCTGTTTTCGGGGTGCTGTTCTTTGGCTGGGATGCCCGTGATTTGATTCTCGCTTATTTCATCGAAACTATCATTGTGGTGCTGTTCCATGCGGTGCGGCTTTGGTATGTACACAAGCGTTTTGGGCATTTGCCTGAAACGGAGGCCAAGCGGTCGCAGTACACACCAAAGGATGGCGGCACTCAAATGCCGGGCAATATCCTGCCTATTTTTATACTGCTTTTTTGCGGGATTTTCATCTTCGTGCAGTCCATGATTTTGGGTGGTTTCGCCGAAAAATCTTTCCCCAACGGCATCTTCCGGGCCATGTACGATGCAGCCGTGGGCAATCTGGCTTGGGTGCTCATCTCTTTCAGCCTATGGCAGATGGTGGTTTTTGTGCGGGAAATCATTTCCAACAAATACTACGGTACACCTGCGGAAGAAATCGTCCTTCAGCCATTCAAGCGAATTTTGGTGCAGCAGTTGACGGTCATCCTTGGCGGGTTCGTGATACTTTTTGGTGGCGGCATGGCCTATCTTTTCGTGATGATTTTGGTAAATCTGGCCGTTGACCTTTTCGGCTATTTCATTGACAATGCCAAGCTGAAATTGGCCATGACGCAAGGAGACCCTGAAAAAGAAAAGGGATATGAAGAATTGAAGCGAATCATGAAAGAGGACTAAGTAATTCAAGTTGCGGAGCACCATAGCCCTCCGTTCAAAACGGTGTTTTTGCGGGCCGGAGGCCCGCAAAAACACCGTTTAAGTCTCTTTTTCGGCGGCGAAGCCGCCGAAAAAGAGACTTAGGTTGGGTTATCCGCAACTTGCGTTAAGTAAAAGGGCATTAGATGTTAGATTTTAGACAATAGGCTTTAGATAACTTATTGGTTATCAAATTTTTATCTAAAAATTATTGTCTAATTTCTATTGTCTTATTATTCAGATGCGCTCCAAGGCATTTTCGGGCAGCCAGCCTATTTCCCCGTTCTCCAGACTGACTTGCCACCAGCCATCCAACTGTTCGATTTGTTTAAGTTTAGCGCCTTCGGCAACGGTTTCCACCTCCTGTGCGCCCTCTTCTGGCCCTGCCCGCAGGATGGCCGTTTTCTGAACGAGAATGGCATAGCCAGAGTTTTTTTCGAAGGCATTTCTGCTCAAACCCAAGCCAAATGGAAGGATGCTGAAAGCCAACAAAACCACGCCAGCTATCAATCCCCGCTTTTTTTGCTCCCTTGATTTGCCCATTGTCCAAGCGGCAAGTCCAGCAAAGCCAGCCCACCAAAGCAGCATCCCCAACAGTCCCATCGTGGAAGCGCCCAAAGACATCCTCGCCGATTTCCACCATTTGGTCAGGAAGAATTCGGGCAGCGGTTCGATTTCCGAGTTGATTTTGCTCTGCAAAAAAGCGAGGTTTTTGGCAGCCTGCTTGTGGTTGGCATCCTGCATCAGTGCCCGTTCATAGTGGAGCACCGCATTGCCGATGCTGCCGTGCCTGTACCAAGCGTTGCCCAAATTGTATTCCAAGTCTGCGGATTTATAGCCCTTTTTCAGCAATTCCGTATAGGCAGTTATTGCCGTGTCATAGGCTTTTTCCTTGTATGCTTTGTTGCCTTCGGCAAAGAGGTTCTCCGCCTCGCCTGCCACCAATTTTGCGAAGCAAAACACAACGAAAACTGAGGCCAAAACCAGTTTTTTGATTTCCATGAAGTTGTACCTGTTTTTAATCCCTGGCGCTCTATTCATCATTCAACATTTACCATTCATCGTTATTTAAACAGCTCATCTTCAACCCTTTCCAGATACTCCAAGCAGACAACGTCGTCTGGGTCGTCACTGGGTTCGGTGCTGAACCAGGCTTCCAAAATCTCCTTGGCGACCTGCTCGGAAGTGCTGCGAAGGCTCATGGCTAACACATTGGCATTATTCCATTTTCGAGCACCGGCGGCGGTTTCGGCATCGTTGCAGAGTGCGGCCCTGATGCCTTTGACCTTGTTGGCAGCCAAGCTGATGCCAGTACCCGTCCAACAGAAGAGCACCCCCATGTCAAATTGACCAGCGGCCACAGCTTGGGCCACTTCAATGGCGACCTTCGGCCACGGGGCCGATTTGGCTTTGAAGGCACCGAAAAGCACTGGCTCATGGCCCATTTTGCGAAGCTCATCGGCCACCACCTGCGGCACATGGCCCTCCATGTCGGTTCCAAGTGCGATTTTCATTGGACTGAGTTTTGGAAAAAACGAAACACAAGGCGAGATTAGACAAGCGTATTCAGCGTCATCGTTACCTGGAACCACTCTCCATCCTTGCTGATTTCAAGCGAGTGGCGGTCTGGGTACAAAAGTTCGAGACGTCGCTGCACATTCCGAAGGCCAATTCCAGAGGCACTGTCCTTGTCTTCGCTGGCCTCACCAGTCACCTTGTTTTTCACTGCGAAAGAAAGGGATTTTTCAGAAATGGCCAACTGAATGTCTATAACGGGGTTCGGCACCATGCCCACCCCATGCTTGAAGGCGTTTTCAACGAAAGGTATCATCAGCATGGGTTCGATGAGCTGCGGGCCGGGAGTGCCTTGGACTAGAAGCCGGATGTCCACATCTTCCTCAAACCTGATTTTCTGAAGGTCAACGTAGTTCCTCAAATAATCCACCTCTTTCTCCAAAGGCACCTGTTTGTCGGTGGATTCGTAGAGCATGTAACGCATCAGTTCCGACAGCTTGATGGTAGCGTGTTCAGCATTGCTGGATTTTGAGCGAATAAGGTAAACGATGCTGTTGAGGATATTGAAGATGAAATGAGGGCTGATTTGCGAGCGAAGGAACGAGAGTTCAGATTTCAGTCGCTCCTCTTGTTCCTGTTGCCTTGTTTTTTCCTGTTCCGACAAAAGCGTTACGAAACTATAACCCGTACTGATGGCCGTCACGAAAATCACCGGAATGAAGGCCCAAAACAGGTCATAATGGCGGCGAATCAAGTCACAAGGGATGACCCATTCCTTCAAAAACATTTGAAAAAAGGCAAAAATCGCTATCAATCCAACCAACGAAAGCAGGTAAACCGCCATACCCCGCCGCCTGAATACATGTGGCACCAACCACTCGGAGTTGATGAGAAACAAAGGGATATTGGTAAGGGTGACGGGAATTATGGCAATTGAAAAACTGTAGGCTCTCTCGTTGTTACCGGAGTTGATAATAGGCAGGCCAATCCATATCGCCCATAGGACGATGTGGAATATTATTTTGAATAAATTTTTGGATAATGGCTTTGCCAAGGACGAAAGGAAATTTTTCTATTAATCTCTATAGTGAGGCAGGGGGCTTGGGGGTGGAACGCCTCCAAAATCACCTTCCTCCCCGGTAGCGGCGGCGGAGCCGCCGCTACCGGGGAGGAGAACTTGGTTGTTTTTGAAAAATTGCAGCGCAATTTTTCAAAAACAACCGTTTCGCTAAATAGATACTGGTTCGAAAAAAGAAATAACCCGACAAATCTAAGGTATGACTGTCAATACAAGTTTCAAGCAGCGATAAATGCGGAAAATGTGCCGATATAAAGCAGGGTTTTGGCACTCATCACGGTCAAAAATGTCAAATCTGCCTCGCTTGCGATTTCATCTTCTCAAATCCTGAAATTGACGATAACCAAAATGCTGGTTCCTGCGTTTACCGTTCTTTTGCGCACAAGAAATTTTTCACCTAACTGTTATCATGAAAAAAACGACCTGTATCCAAAAAAGACTCCTGTTCCTGATCAAGGCGGCCATTTGTCTGATACTTTTTGCTCCGCAACTCACAGCACAAAACTGGCCAGGCGCACCTGGAGGCGGTGCCCCTGGCGCTGGCAAAGGTGGCCCAGGGCAAATGAACATTGGCCGGTTCTACGGCAAAGTAATTGACGAAAACAAAAAAGGCGTGGGCTACGCCACGGTTGAACTGTATGCCATGAGCTTCGACACGGTTTCCAAAACCATGAAAGAGAAGCTCATCACCGGCCAGATTACGGAGGAAAACGGCGACTTCAACCTTGAAAAACTGCCCATCGTCGGGGAGTTCAACCTGAAAATATCCTTTATCGGCTACACGGAAATCAGCCAAAAAGTGAGCTTTGGCATCACCCCCCCTGCTGGCGGAAAACCCGGTGGGGCGCCAGGCGGTGGAGGAATGCCCGGTGGTGGCATGCCTGGTGGTGGTGGTTTTCCTATGGGCGGCGGGAACTTCGAGAAGGACCTTGGCAACATCAAATTGAGCGCAGAGGCGCAAACGCTGAGCGAAGTGACCGTGACCGCCCAAGCCTCCCAGACCACCCTCGCCCTTGATAAAAAGGTCTATCGAGTGGACAAAGATGCCTCCACTGCTGGCGGCAATGCACAGGATGCCCTCCGCAACGTGCCCTCGCTCAGCGTTGACCTCGACGGCAATGTTTCGCTCCGCAATGGCGCTCCGCAAATATTTGTGGATGGCCGACCCACGACCCTCAGCCTTGACCAAATCAGCGCCGATGCCATTGAAACCGTGGAAGTTATCACCAATCCGTCCGCCAAATTCGATGCTGGTGGCGGTACGGCTGGCATCATCAATATTATTTTGAAAAAGGAAAAACGGCTTGGCTACAACGGCAACGTAAGGGCTGGCACTGACACCCGTACGGGTTACAACGCAGGCGGGGATGTGAACGCAAGGGCGGAGAAGACCAATCTTTTCATTGGCGGCAACTTCAACCGGAACAAAGGCTATTCGTATGGGGACACCTACCGGGACAATTTTGCAAGCTCACTCAGCCCAAGGGTCTATTCTACTCAATCAGTTGACAACACGATGGAGGGCTATTTTGCCAATGCAAGGGCTGGCTTCGATTGGTTTATGGACAACCGCAATACGCTTACCCTATCTGGCAGCCTTACCCGTGGCCATTTCGAGCCATTCGATGAGTTGACCGTAAAGGCCGACACTTTTAGTGCTGACAACAACATCCTCAATTATAGCTCCTACGTACGTGAGTCCAACCAAGACCGCAACTTCCGCAACCTTGGCTCATCTGTCCAATTCAAGCATCTTTTTCCGAAAGAAGGGGCTGAATGGACGGCGGACGTGAACTACAACCGCACCAAGTTTTTCGGGGAATCGAACTTCCAGACGGTTTACGAAGGTGGAGTTACGAGCATTGAAAGGCAAAAAGGTGATGGTTCAGGTTCGTTCATCACGGTGCAAACCGATTTCGTGAACCCCCTCAACAAGCAAATGAAAATTGAAGGCGGACTAAGAGGCTCGATGCGGGAAAACACCAGTGACAACGGCAACTTCTACACCGACCGGACGACTGGCCAAGAAGTGCAGGTGACCAGCCTCGCCGACCATTTCAAATTCAATGATGATGTCTATGCAGCGTACGGGCAGTTCAGCCATCAAATGCCGTCATGGGGCTATCAAATCGGTTTGCGGGCCGAAAGCAGCGTTTACAAAGGTGCGCTGACCGACCGGGATTCATCGTTCAAGATTGGTTACCCGCTCAGCCTTTTCCCCAGCTTGTACCTGACCAAGAAACTGAACGACGAGGACAACCTCCAGTTTGCCTACACCCGCCGAATCAACCGCCCGAACTTCTTCCAGACGATGCCCTTCACGGATTTTTCCGATTCTTTAAACCTGCGCAGGGGCAATCCGCAACTGCGTCCGGAGTTCATGAATTCCTTGGAGCTGTCCTACCAGAACATCTTCTCCAAGGGGCACAATCTCTTGGTATCGGTCTATTACAAGCGGGCCAGCAACCTCATTACCAGCTATTTGACGACCGAATTCAATGAAGACCTGGGCCGGGAAGTGGTCGTAACCACTTATGCCAATTCCAACAGCAGCCAAGCCTACGGCGCTGAGGCAACCTTGAAGAACAGCCTGTTCAATATGCTGGACCTGACGACCAACGTCAACGTGTATCAATCAACGGTGGATGCCACCAATGTGGAATCCGGCCTGAAAATCGAGCGGCTGAGCTGGTTTGTAAAGGAAATCCTTCAATTGAAACTGCCGCTCGGCTTCACGGTGCAGCTCTCCGGCGAGTATCGCAGCAAGGCCTCCTTCACCCCAGACAGCGGCAACCGCATGCCTTGGATGCCTGGCCCAACCAACACGGCGCAGGGCTATTCCCTCGACAACTGGTTCATTGATGCCTCCATTCGCAAGGAAGTCTTGAACAAAAAAGGCACCCTCACCCTCAACGTCAACGACATCTTCAAGACGAGGAGGAACGGGGCCTATACCGAATCAACTTATTTCATCCAAGAGCAGTACCGCTACCGGGATGCCCAGATATTCCGCCTTAACTTCTCTTATCGCTTTGGCAAAATGGATGCCTCGCTCTTCAAGCGCAAGAACATGCGCATGAACATGCAAGGGAATGATATGATGGGGTGATGGCAGGGATGAGGGATGAAAAAATGAAAGTTTGGCGGCCTGTTGGTGAGAAAAAGGTTTGTCTTGTGCCGCCTGCTTTCTTTTCTTAGGTTTGCTCGCTAACCACAAAATCATAAAACAAGCAAAATGAAAAAGAAAATCCTCCTTGGCTTATTGGCCGTATTGGTCATCATCCAGTTCATCAAACCTGCCCGCAACCTGTCCAACGATGAGACTTATGGCATTGCCACCAAGTACCAAGTGCCGGAAGATGTGAACAGCATCCTCAAGGCGGCGTGCAACGACTGCCATTCCAATCAGACGACCTATCCTTGGTACGCCGATGTGCAACCGTCCGCTTGGTGGCTGGCCAGCCACGTCAATGGTGGGAAAAAGCACCTCAACTACTCCGAGTTCACGAAGCTACCAGTCGCCATTCAAAACCACAAATTCGAGGAAACTATAGAAATGGTGAAGGAAAAGAAAATGCCCATTTCGAGCTATACCTGGTTCGGGCTGCACCCTGAGGCAAAATTGACCGACGAGCAAAGGGCCGTGCTGACCAATTGGGCACAAGCCAATATGGACCTGCTAAAATCCACTTATCCTGCCGATAGTCTGGTGATGCCGAAGCGACCGGGGAGGGGTTGATATATGGGGTTGAAAATGCCTGTCGCTTAAAGCCTAGAGCGTTGTGCTTATTGCACTTGCCAAGCCAGTTCAGTTGCAAACTGAACAGAACTTATTTTTTTAGAAGACTGCTGGAAACACACTTGCAGCAACTGGTTAGAAGGTGGAAGTAGGTATCCAACTTGGAATCATAATAGAGCCTTTTATTTTTTAGCTTGTTCTTTGGAATATTTACTCAGTTGTCGCAAGTCTTCCAACGCCCGTCAAACAAAGCTACCCACTTTTCCTGTAAACAACCCACAGTTCCAGCAAGAGTTTAAGCGCAGCGGCTCTTGCGGCAACATGCCTAAAAGCCAAGGAGTGCCGCTATTTCCACAGCGGAAGTTCAAGCAGCTCAATGTTGAACGCAAATTCGGTTGCATCGCTTGTAGGTATGTGCTTTGAAAAGTCAGAATGTACAAAAAAGCTGGGCCACTGCTAAATGGCCGCAAGAGCCGCTTCGCTTAAACTCTTGCTAGAACTGCGCTATTTCTGAAAATACGCAGAACCTGTAAGCTGGCTAATGTGGAACACTTGCAACAACGGGTTTTACAACAAGTTTTGTAAATTTGGGTCTTGAGTAACTTGCTCCCAACGCTAATAATGTAAATACTATTTGAAAACAAAGATACCATCTCAGGTTCGTGGTCAATTGGAACATATACCAAGCAAGAAGAATTGATGAAAGAATCACAATTAACCAATAATACCACTTCTGCAAGAATTTCACTTTTCCCATTTGCCAAAGAATTGAATCTTCATAAAATTAGTCTGCCCAAATTATTAAGGCAAAACCAAAAATTATAGCAAAGATAGCATGTATTACAAATACCTTCCTGTTCGAATATTCCCCCTCATCCTTACGGTTCACTTCATCAAGAAAACTCCATACTCCAAAGCTTACCGCAGCTATTCCAATTATTTTATAATTCATTTAGATTTTTTTTAAGTGAGGGTTCACATTATTTTAATGCATGGAGAAAAAGGGGATGTGCCTCTTTTTCTCCATGCACTAAATCAGTCATTGATTGCACCGCTTGCACACCCCCGCTGGAACACCCCCTGTTCCTTCCCATCAATGAACGGCACTGCTCGACACGAGCTTTGCTCGTTGGCGGTCTTTGGTCGAGGCCTCCGGCCTCGCCTTCCAAAAGCCGCCCACGTTTTGCAAATATATCCCAACCTGCTAGATTCGCCAAACAAAAACAAACAGCCATGAGATACCGCATCCTTGACCAGCGCGGCCTCAACTTCCTCACCCTCACCGTTGTCGAATGCCTGCCTGTCGGCAGACAGGGATTGACCTGTTCACCCGCAAGGCTTTTGCCGACACCGTCGTAGAAAGCCTGCGCTGGTGCCAGCAGAACAAAGGGCTTGAGGTATATGGCTTCGTGCTCATGCCGAGCCACATGCACCTCATCGCACGGGCGGGCAGCGAGGACGAGCTTTCCGGCATCCTGCAAAGCTTCAAGTCCTTCACCGCCTCCAAAATCATCGAGCACCTAAAAGACAGCTCGAAGCCGGAAAGCCGCAGGGAATGGCTCCTGAACCACTTCGCCTTCAACGCTCGGAAGAACAAGACCAACAGTCAGCACCAGGTCTGGCAACGGGACAACCACCCCGTCATCCTTTTCAGCCCACACGTTATCCGGCAAAACTGGACTACCTCCACCTAAACCCGGTGGAAGCTGGCATCGTGCTGCTCGCAGCGCATTACCTGCTGAGCAGCGCATCAAATTATGTGACAGGCAGGGGCGTCCTCGATGTTATTGTGCCGGAGGACTTGTGGAACGACTTCGGTTACGTACCTACGGTGGGATTGTGAGCTTTTGGGACAGGCTACAGCGGCCAGAGGCCGCAGCCAAAGCCCGTGTGATAGCACAGCTATCAACGAGCAGCGCCGTTTTTCAATTGAAAGGACAAGGTATGCGCCAGCAGGAGTAACAACATTCTCATCAGGTGTCACTCCTAGCCCACCAAATCTTACTACTGATGCGTCAGGAGTGACAAAAAACCCACCAAATCTTACTACTGATGCGTCGGGAGTGACAAAAAACCCACCAAATCTTACTACTGATGCGTCAGGAGTGACAAAAAACCCACCAAATCTTACTACTGATGCATCGGGAGTGACAAAAAACCCACCAAATCTTACTACTGATGCGTCGGGAGTGACAACATACTCATGAGGTTTCACTCCTGACGCTATAAGTGTCACTCCAACTGCGTTAGTCGGAAGAGAATTTAGGGGAAAATCTTGTTAATTTGAAAGGGCTTTCTCATAATCTATATTCTCGCTAAGACAAATCCAGACTTGTTCCCAATTTAATTACGTCTCTGACGAAAGCCAACAAATCGTTTGCTTTCGCCTGTCGGTAGATTCGAACATTGAATAATCATAAAATGGGGCTTGGGGGTGGAACGCCCCCAAAGGTTCTCTCCTCTTCCTTGCCGCCGAAGGCGGTGAGGAAGGGGACTTAATTACGCTCGAATCTAAAGATAGGTTGATACCTGGTTGAAATCAAGTTATTTGGACCAGCGTAGCCGCTTTCATGAACAGTCAAATTGCCAGCAGCACATTCCAGCGCACGAGCAATCCGAGCAAGCCGTTGCCCGTGTTTGTGCTTTGAGGTGGAGGTTCCAACGGATTTTTGAAACAAAAGCAAAGGGGTTTCAGTCATGATTGGCTGAAACCCCTTGATTTTTATGCTGCTGCTTCGTCCCTGCGCTCCGTAGCGTCGGGTTTAAAACCCGACGCTACGGAGCGCAGGGACGAAGCAGCAGGGATGCAAAAAATCCAAACCGAAATTGGCGCCCCTACTATCCAATCCGTTACAGTCAGGAATTTTATTTCCAACAGTATTTTAGGTGCGCAGCATTCACCTGCCTTATCCCATCCTTTTCTTCACCACGGGCTGCATTTTCTGCTTCTTCCAGAATGGCTGCCTTTTCTGGCGGTATTTCGATTTTTCCAAGTCTTTTTTGCGCTTTTTCTCCTCTTTGGGCTTGTTCAGGTGCTCCTTGAACACCTCGTATTTTTCATCGAAATCAAGTCCGTATTTATCGGTGAGGTTCACGGAAACGTTCAGCCCGGCGAACAGGTACCAATCGTTGTTCATCCGGTCGCCACGGGGCTTGCCCATGGGGTCTTCCCCAAAACTTCCCGTCAGTTCGGGGGTGCGGTAGCTGAGTGCTGCCGAGAGTGGTTCGGTGCTCCTCATGCCCACCACATCGGGGTAGTAGGTGCTCACATCGTCGAGGTAATCGGTGGAGGTGAACCTTGCGCCGAATTCGAGGCCGATGTTCAGTTTGTAGCTGATATTGAACCGCATGCCAAGGCCAAAAGGCACCGACATGGTGTTGCGGAGGTATTTTTTGCCCTCGGTGTGCATGGGTTGTAGGTCGTACCAAGTGCCCCGGAACTCGGCCTGCGGATTAAACCGGGTGACGGCCAGGCCCATGAAGACGTAGGGCACGCTGCCTTTTCCTGCACGGATATTGTACTCGCTGAGGTTCATCTCGCCCGTCAGCGCCAACTCCATCAGGTTGGTGCGGAAGCTAAGGTTGCGCATCCTGTTGGCTTCTCTCAGGGAATTGGCGTCGCTGCCGCTGATGGTTCCCTTGGTCAAGGACGCCTTCACCGAGAACCGTTCATTGGCGTTGTGCCGGGCAAAGACCCCGAATGCCCCCCGGTAATGGTGGTTGGACAGGCGCTGGCCGCTCAGGTCGCCCATATAGTTGGCTGTGCCAAGGAAGGCGCCTACCTCGTTGTACTGCGCCACGGCATGGAAGCACTGGATGCTGAAGATAAGGAGTATAACTTGCTTTTTCATGGTAACCTCGATTAGTGGTCAAATCGAAACTAAGGTTTCAGGTTAGCGTACACATTATTGCGGAAGCAAATACAAAGCCAAAAATTAAAATTATCGAAATATGTTTTTTGGGTTCGGGATTTTTCTTTTGGCTCTATTAGAATTTCAGGTTGACATGCTGAAAATTAATCGAGCCAGCTGGGGGTGAGGTTGAAATTACTGTTGAGGATTATTCTTTTGGATGAATCCTTAGATTCAATTGTAGCTTTGCATCGTCATTTGATTGCTGTGGATTGCAGCCAATGACAAACGCACCACTGGCAACACGCTACTCGCAACTTAAACTGTCCACCAACTGCTTCTTACCATCAACTTATGAAGCCATCAAAATTCTTCCTCATTGCATTTCTGCTCGGTTCCTTTGTTTTTTCTTGTAAAAAAGGAGCAGAGACCTCCGTTTCGGACGAGCCACAAAACCCACCTGCCGATGTTCATTTCGAGCTGATGAAGCCCGAAGCGACGGGCATCGGGTTTGCCAACAACATCAAGGAGTCGTTCCAGAACAATATCATCACCAATTCCTACCTGTACAATGGTGGGGGAGTGGCCGTGCTTGACGTGAACAACGACGACCTGCCCGACCTCTACTTCACGGCCACGCAGGAGGCCAACCGCCTTTACCTGAACAAAGGGAATTTCAAGTTCGAGGACGTCACGAAGATTGCAGGTGTGGCGGCTGAGGGCGGTATGAAAACGGGCGTGACCGTGGTGGACATCAATGCGGATGGCTTTCAAGATATATATGTGTGCAGGACGGGTTCCATTGCTGGAGCCGACCGTGCCAACCTACTTTTCGTGAACAGGGGGAACATGACCTTTACCGAGAGTGCGGCCTCCTATGGGCTGAACGACCAATCGGCGAGCAACCAGGCCAATTTTTTCGATTATGACCTCGATAGTGATTTGGATGTATATGTGCTGAACCACCCTTTGGCATGGGGCGATGTGAACCGCATTAGAATACAGCAACAGGGCGTGGACAAAGAGTCGCTGGCAAGGGTGACCACGCCGTCCGACCAGTATGAATCGGACAAACTCTATCGCAACGATGGGAATGGCCATTTTACGGATGTATCGGCACAAATGGGCATCGTGAACCGGGCTTGGGGCTTGAGCGTCACTGCTTCCGATTTCAACAATGATGGTTATCCTGACCTGTATATCGGCAACGACTATATCGAGCCGGATTTGTTGTACATCAATCAAAAGGGCAAGGGCTTCAAGGACGAGATTTGGCGATATTTCCGACACACCAGCAACCATACAATGGGGGTTGACATCGCTGATTTCAACAATGACGGAATGATTGACCTCACTGCGCTCGACATGGTGGCCGAGGACAACCAACGGCAAAAAGTACTCATGACGACCATGGTGCAAGACCGTTATTTCAGCCTCGTGAAATATGGCTATGGACACCAGCACATGCGCAATATGCTGCAACTGAACACGGGTGCAGCGCCTGGGAGCGGCACCACTTTTTGCGACATCGGCCAATTTGCGGGCGTGCATGCAACGGACTGGAGCTGGAGTCCGCTTTTTGCCGATTTCGACAACGATGGCCTGAAAGACCTGTACATCACCAATGGCTATCGGCGTGACGTAACCAACCTCGACTACCTGAACTATACAGTTGACTCAGTCATGCGGAACGGTGGCATCACCAACAAGAATTTCAGGACGATTGACGAGTACCTGCAAAAAATACCGACGACCCCGCTACGCAATTACTTGTTCAAAAACAAGGATGGCCTCAGCTTCCAGAATATGGCCTACGATTGGGGCCTGGGCGACCCGAATTATTCCAATGGAAGTGCCTATGCCGACCTTGATAAGGATGGCGACTTGGATTTGATTGTAAACCAAATTGACAACAAAGCACTTGTTTACCGGAATAAATCATCAGAACGCCAAGGGGCGAATTGGTTTCAGGTCAAGCTGAAAGGCTCCAAGTACAACCCCAACGGCTATGGGGCCAAGGTCAGGATTCAAGTAGCTGGCAACCTCCAATACCTTGAAATGACGGCCAATCGGGGCTTTTTCTCCGTGTCGGAACCCCTGCTTCATTTTGGCATTGGCAGCGCCTCCAATATAGATAAGGTGGAAATCAGGTGGCCGGACGGCAAAGTGCAGACGCTGGAAAACCAACCAGCCAACAAACGCATCGTAATGGATATTGCTGACGCAAAACCGGGGCAATGGCCTCGATTGGCTTCCGGCGAACCCCTGTTCCAAGCTGCCAGCAACATGGGCATAGACTTCAAGCATTTGGATGACGATTTCAACGATTTCACCCGTGAGCGTCTGCTGCCGCATGCCTATTCCAACTTAGGCCCAAATATCGCCACAGGCGATGTGGATGGCGATGGGTCGCAGGATGTTTTCATCGGAGGTGGCAAGGGGCAGGCAGGAGCAATATACCTGCAACGGGGTGGCAAGTTCGTCAAGGGCAATAACGCTGCGTTTCAAGCGGATAACACCTTTGAAGACATGGGCTGCCTGTTCTTTGATGCCGATGGCGATAAGGACAATGACCTCTATGTGGTGAGCGGGGGCAGTACCTATGACGCTGGCTCTTCCAATTACCAGGACAGGCTCTACCTTAACGATGGCAAAGGGGTTTTTACAAAGGCTACTGACGCCTTGCCAGCCATTACGGCCAGTGGTTCCTGCGTAACGGCTCATGACTTCGACAAGGATGGTGACCTCGACCTGTTTGTGGGTGGTTTGGTTTCGCCAGGGCAATATCCCAATGCACCGCAGACTTTGGTGCTCCAAAACAGCGGTGGCAAGTTCAAAGAAGTAGCAGCACAAGTGGCCCCTGCCTTGGCGAATATCGGCATGGTCAAGGACTTGCTCTGGGCCGATTTGGATGGGGACAAGAACGAAGAGCTTGTCGTATGCGGGGAGTGGCTGCCCATCACGGTTTTCAAGAACAATGGCGGCAAATTGGAGGATGCCACGGCTGGCTTCGGCCTGGAGGCCACCAATGGTTGGTGGAACTGTCTCCATGCTGCCGACCTCGACAAGGACGGTGACATGGATTTGGTAGGCGGCAACCTTGGCCTCAATTCAAGGCTAAAAACAAGTGCAGATGCGCCGATTCAGCTTTACGCTGCGGACTTCGACAAGAATGGCAGCCTCGATCCTGTGTTGACTTGGCATTGGCAGGGTAAGGAATACCCCGTACCACAACGTGAACCTATGATAAAGCAAATGCCGGTACTAAAGAAGGACTACGTCTATCACAAGGATTACGGAAGGGCGACAATTCAGGATGTCTTCAAAGCATCTGCGTTGGAAATGGCGAAAAAATTCATCGCCAAGACTTTTTCGACCACGGTATTTATCAATAACCAGGGCAAGTTCACGGGGAATCCCCTGCCTGCAATGGCGCAATTTTCGGTTTGCAACCAGATTGCCTCCAATGATTTCAACAAGGACGGCAACCTTGACCTCCTTATGGTGGGCAATAGCTTCCTTTCCGAAGTGGAGTCTGGCCGGTACGATGCAGGAAGCGGAACGGTTCTATTGGGCGATGGAAAAGGTGGCTTCACTGCTTCCCCCAATTGGATGAACGGCTTCTGGGCTACGAAGGATGCAAGGGACATGGCTGCAATTAAGCTCGCCAACGGCAAGGATTTTTACCTCGTCGTGAATAACAATGAAGGTTGTGATGGATATGTGCTGAAGTAGAAGGTGTTGGTGGGGTATTTTTACTGATGAGGTTTAGAAGGTTTAAAAGGTTTAGGCAATGTGCATTTAAACCCTCTAAACTGACAAAACCCGATTGCCAGCATCTTTGCAAAATCCCATGTTGAGAACCTTATTTTGAACTGCTACTAAATACACTGTAAACTAAGTTTCTTGACATTTTGTCTTGGTGTTTTATCCAAGAGGATTGAAAAATTGCGAAGCAATTTTTCAATCCAAAAACATCTCTCCCGGCGGCGGCAGCCGCCGGGAGAAGGGGGATGCTTGGGGACTATCGTCCCCAAACCCCTGCTTTGAAAGGGTCAACTTATTTAGTTTACAGGGTACTAAAGGAACAACTTTTCAACCATCTTGTCATTCGTACTTCTTTTTCTGCTGCCCAACAACCATAATTGTATATTTTACACGAATAGCAGGAAACAAAGTCTTACGGCATTGTATTTGAGACGGTCAGACCAGACCACTCAGATTTCCAAATGCATAGATGAAATATGTCGTACTGATACTTTTGATGGTGTCAACCTGCATGGCAGTTTTTGGTCAGCAAGGGAAACTGGACAGCTTGGACTTGAGCTTATCCCATATGGGGGTTAATGCGAAAGCAAAATATGCTGTAAACCTTGCAGGAAAAAAATTGGATTCTCGTACGGATGATGCCCTTGAGTTTGCAAACTGGGCTGTTAGGTGGGCCAATCAGACCGATAAATGGCAATTGCAAGCAGAGGCACTTGGGTATCTCAGCGAGGCACAACTTCAAATCAGGGACACTATCCCCGCCATTATTTCCCTTGAAAAACTGCTCACTATTTTCTCCAGCAATCATGACATTGTGGGTGAAGCGAATGTCCAACTTAAGTTGTGCCAACTTTATTTGTTTCAAGGGGACATGGATAAGAGCAAACTTGCCTCAAAAGCTGCACTTTCCCAATATCAAAATGCAACGGATACAATTGGTATGGCGGCTGCATATAATGCAATGGCAGCGATATCAGAAAAATCGGGCGAGGTACAAATGGCCAATGAAAACTTGAAGGTCGCCTTGAATTATTTGAATCACAAAACCATATCGGAAGAGCGGCAAATCCAGGCCCTCAATATTCAAAAATCCCAAGAAAAACGCATCAGGGGGCTTTTGTTTGTATTAATGGGCATTGCGGGATTTATGGCGGCCATGTTATCTATATTGTATAAAAAGAAACAAGTTGACAACCATAAATTGGCACAAAAAATTGTCGAAAACCAACTTCAGAAAACTGAGATAGAAGAACTGGTCAAGGAGCAGGAAATGAAGAACATCAGCCTTGCCCTCCTAAACAAAAAGCTCTTGGATGAAATAGCGGCAAGGGAGAAAATTCAAGGATTTTCCCATTCAAAAGACCGTTACCTGGCGGCCATTACCCATGAAATGCGTAGCCCGTTGAACGATATTGCAGGACTTGCCCAACTGCTGCTTGAAAATAGCCCCCGACCCGACCAATTGGACCAAATCAGGGTGCTCCAGTTTTGTGCCAATGAGTTGACTTCCCTCACCAATGAGGCCCTTGGCTATTCGAACTTCGAAGACGCTAAGTTCTCTTCCCATCACAAGGAATTTGTATTAGGGGAATTGATGCACCAATTGTATGAAAGGATTGCCCTCAAGGCCACCCAAAAAGGCATCATCTTCCATCAGACAACCGATGAGCTAATTCCCAAATATTTAATGGGCAATGGGCCAAGGTTTTCCAATGTTCTGACAAATATTTTGATTAATTGCCTTGAAACCACAACCGTTGGGGTAGTGAATTGTACGGTCATTTTGGAGGATAAAACCCAAAAAGAGGCAATCATAAAAGTGCTGATAGAAACGCCTGATAAGGGAGCATTAAGCAATATTTACTACCATAAAGGCGCAGTGACCGAGTCAACGAATGCTAATGACGAGCGGGTGCTTTCCTTGGCTATGACGAAGCGGATGGTAGAAATACAATCAGGCAGGATGCAGGTCGAGAACATCCTCGATGAAGCGACAAGATTCACTTTGTATTTTCCATTCCCATTGGTAGGTATGCCCCATATTTCCTATCAATTGAGCGATGGTAAATATGAGTCATTAAATGGTGCCAACGTCCTGCTGGTAGAGGACAATAAGATTAACCAAGTAGTGGTGGTCAAAGCGCTCAGCAAACATGGCGCTATTGTTTCCACTGCCGAGAATGGCATGGAAGCTTTGGATTTGTTGGAACAGAAAGGCTTTGATGTCGTTTTAATGGATATTCAAATGCCAGTGATGGATGGTTATCGAGCTACTTCGGAGATTCGCAAAAACCCTTCACATGCCATCAACACACTTCCTATCATTGCGCTTACTTCATCAGCTTACATCGTTGAAAAGGAAAAAGCCCTTTTATTCGGCATGAACGACTATATCGGGAAGCCATATGCCCCCAATGAGTTGCTTGAAAAGATAACTGAATGCCTCGAAATAAGTCGGAAACTCAGCTAAATCACTCCATTAACTTATTGGCAATAAACCCTTTCACCACTTCAAGTCCAACCGAGAAATCACTGTTGTTATTGACCACAATGTCGGCTTCGTCCATATACGGTTCTATATATCGTTCGAAAGTGGGCATAACGTGCTTTTCATAACGATAAAGCACATCCTCGATAGGGTAGTTGCGCTCCACCTGGTCACGTTTAATCCTGCGAATAACTTTTAAATTTTCTTTCGCATGTAGGAACACCTTAAGGTCGAGCAACCGCATGATTTTCTTGAAATGGAAGACGAAAATTCCTTCGACTATGATGACTGGGGCCGATTGGAATCGCAACACCTCTGGCACTGCTTTTTCATTGTTGAAAGTATATTCCAGCCGTTCGACCTTTTCACCTGCTATCAATCGTTCGATGTCCTTTTTGAACGATTTTTTGTCAATCGAATCTGGCAGGTCGAAATTCTTGAACCCGGCTTCGTCGGTTTGCTGTTGTTCACGAGGGAAGTAATAGTCGTCCTGTGAAAGGATGCAAAGCTGCTCCTCAGAAAAATGGTTCCGAAGCGCCCTGATAAAGCTGGTTTTACCGCTGCCACTGCCTCCTGTTATGCCAATTAAGAATGGTTTCACGATTTGTTCTTGTTTGAATTTGGGGCAAAGTTAATTTTGAGCCATGAAACATCTTTGCCAAGTTACCTTCTTCTTTTATTCAATCTTGAATTTTGGCCAATTGCCTATTGTCAACCCGATTGGTGCTGGCCTTGGCAATGCCACGGTGGCAATGGGAGGCCCAGTTGCTTTGTTCGCCAACCCGGCTGGTTTGAACGAGTCGCATAAACTAACGATAGCCGCAGCCGCTGAACAACGGTTTTTGTTGGCGGAACTGCAATCGGTAGCGTTCGCAATTGGATTGCCAACCAAGTCGGGCAATTTTGCCATTTCTGCGCAAAGCTTTGGCTACGAGGAGTTTAGGCAGCAAAAACTGGGGTTCGCTTATTCCCGCAAACTCTGGAATTCGCTAACCGTTGGTGCCAGGTTCAATTATTTCCAAACCCGCATTCCCGATTACGGCAACCGAGGGTTGTTGAGCTTCGAGCTTGGCCTGCAGGCCAATATCTCCAAGTCCTTGACCATAGGGGCACAGGCTATAAATCCGGCTCAAGTAGAACTTGCGGCGGGCGAAAACTTGCCAAGTGTCTTGCTGCTCGGCCTGAAATGGCAAGCATCCCCCAAGGTTTTTTTGAGCAGCGAAGTAGAAAAGGACCTTGACCAAAAGCTGCGCTGGAAAAATGGCTTGGAATACAAACCAATCGAACAATTAAGTTTTCGGGCAGGCTATGCCACGGAGCCATCCATGCTGTTTTTTGGCCTCGGCTTCACTTTCGGAGCAGGCTTTCAGGCGGACACGGCGGGCAGTTTCCATCAAACGCTTGGCTTCTCGCCTTCGGCAGGGTTGCTATGGGCGAAGAAATGATGGCCCAGCCGCAACCTCTTCCAGCTTTCCTTCCACCCAGGGCCTATTGAATACGGTATCCGCAGTGCCCAGGTCTGTTTTCAATTTGAGCAGCGATTCTTGCCATTTTTCCTTGTTCATGAAGCCTTGGTTTTGCTTCAAACGATGGATTTTGATGGAAAAATTGATGAGGTTGTAGTAGCCTTTTTTTTGGAATTCGGTCAGTGCTTTGTTCCGTTTCACAAACTGTTTGAACGCTTCGCAATGCGCCAGCAACGCCTCGTCTTCCCCTAAGTCGAAATAGGTGCGGAGCAACAGCGATTTGGCGTCGAGGTTGTAGCGGAGGTCGGTGTACTCGACCTGTACGAGCAGCGGCAGCACCTCCTTGGGCTGGCCGGTATGGTAATAATAGGTGGCGAGATTGTAACGGTAAGCGTTCTCGGCAACCTTAGTAGGCAATTGGCTTTTATGGGTTTCCATGAAATTGCGCACCCAGTCCCGCTCGTCAATCCTCAAGCCAGTCGTGACGATGTTTTTATAATGCCATTCGGGCAGTTCCCCATTTACCAACAAAAGCTGGTTGTCCAATTGGAATTGATATATCCTGAAAACCTCCCAAAGGAATTGCTGATGACCTTTGTTTATCTGTTCGATGCAATGGTTTTGAAGGTAGTTGAAAAGCTGTTGCAGGTCATCCTTGCCGATATGGGCCGCATTCGATTTGATGAACCCAAGGCAGGTGTTGAGCATATTCAAGTCGTTGGATTTCAATAGGTTGTAAACCGAAAGATAGGCCATGACGATTGGCCTTGATGAAACAGTTTCGGCGCTTTCAAGTGCCTTGACCAGTGCATCCAACAATAAATCCCTGGGAGCTTCCGATTTCAACAGCCTTGCCCGATGGTGCATCTCGCAGGCGTCCCGCAATTTTTCCAAAGAAAAAAAAGCATCCAATTGAAGTTGTTTTTCCTGCAATGGCTCCAGTTGCGGTTGCCCGGTTTGAAGTCCGATGGCATCCCGTTCGGCAGCGGCACGGTATTTTCGTTGTATTTCCTCCAAGGCCGATTGGGGCACCGTTTCAGGATTGGTGGCCTTTTTTGAGGATTTGATGGCAGCAGCGATTTCATCCTCCTTCAAAAACCCCGTCAGGTTTCGCTTTCGCAACTGCTTGGCATGCAAGGTTTTGTCCACCAGCGCCCCCGACTCTGCCAGTTCTTCGGTCACCAAAAACTGCTCGAACAACCTGAGGGCATAGGTGAAGACAATCGCCAAACTCGGCTGGTGATGGGGTTTCCCTGGAAAAAGTTGCTTGAAAAGTACCGTGCGATCGCATTTTTTTTCCGAAAAATCAGGGTAAGCTTCGCTCAATACATTGACCAGTGCTTTAACGTCCTTATGTTTGTTGAAATATGGTGAAGCCGCAAACTCGCAGAAACGGGTCATCTCTTTGCGGTTCAGTGAAGAAATTTGCAGAATAAGTGGATTGTTGGTCATTGTCTTTCAAAGTAAAATCCAAAAATAAAAATGATGAGTCTTAAATTAATTTATTGATTATGAGAGTTTTGTAATAATTTTTAGGCTTGATTATTGAAAATAAAATCCAAAAATACCTAAAAAAAGTATTTCATCCAAAATGAATATCCCACCACATTTGTACCATCAAAATATGTCGAGCATGAAAAACATTCTTATCGCAGTATTTTTCTTGATGGCCGCATTGTCAGCAAATGCTCAATGCCAAATCGTTGACCTTGTCGCTACTGCCAGCGACTGCTCCAATGGCCAGTTCAATGTGACCATTGACTTCGAGTACACCGGGGTAGGCAATGAAGGATTCAAGGTGCAAGGCAACGGCAACCAATATGGTACATTCCAGTACGCCGACTTGCCTATCACGCTTGGGCCTTTCTCTGGCAATGGCTCGAGTGTTTATGAATTCGTCGCAAAGGATTTGCAGTTCCCGGATTGCTCCGATTTTGCAGTGGTCGGCCCGGTCAGTTGCAATGGAGCCGCTTGCGAAATCTATGATTTTGTGGTGGAAACTGGCGATTGCAACGACGATGGCACCTATTCCATAACGATAGATTTTCAGGTACAGAACCCGCCGCATACCCATTTTGACCTGATTTACGAAGGTCAAAATATTGGCTACTATGCACTGGCCGACTTACCTATTACTATACCTCATTTTGTGGACAATGGCGAGACTGGCCAGGTCATCAAAGCTTGCATCAATGACTCGGATTGCTGCCGGACCAAGGAGTTTCAGGCACCAAATTGCCCTGGCAGCGGCGATTGCCAAATCAGCGAGTTGTTTGCCGAGGCGCATGACTGCGACGCCAATGGCCAGTACATGCTCGACATTGAATTCACTTCGGAAAACACAGGCAGCCAAGGGTTTAAGGTGCGTGCAAATGACCAATGGTTCGGGCCTTTCGACTATGGCCAAGCCTTCTACACGGTCGGCCCATTGAACGGCGGGGTGGTCTATGAAATCGTGGTTCGGGATGTCCAATACGAACTTTGCAGGGACGTCATCCAATTTGGCCCCGTGAACTGCGGCAACGACTGCCATATCTACGACCTCGTGGCTGATGCTTCCGATTGCAACGACGACGGGCAGTTTTTCGTGACCATCAATTTTCAGCATGACAACACCGGAAACGATGGCTTCAAAATTTATGGAAATGGCAATGTCTATGGATATTTCAACTACAGCGACCTGCCTATAACCATCGGCCCGCTTACCTCCAATGCCGACCAATTGGAGTTTGGCGCAGCCGACGCCAGCCATCCTGATTGCCATGATTTTGCGGTGGTACAGGTGCCCGATTGCGATAGTCCCAATACGGGGGATTGCCATATTGCTGACCTCGTGGCCGACGTACATCCATGCCTCCCCAATGGGATGTTCTATGTCACCTTGGATTTTGTGCATGAGAACACAAGCGGCTATTTCAAAGTGAGGGGAAATGGGAACCTTTATGGCATATACAGCTACGACGACCTGCCCATTGAAATCGGTCCGTTGTACGGCAATGGCACCACCAATTATGAATTCGTGGTCATTGACATCCACAATGAAAACTGCCGGGACGACATTGGCATTGGCACTGTAAGTTGTTCAGGAACAGGTGATTGTGCAGTGCAAGAACTTATTGTTGACCCAGGAGACTGCCATCCAGACGATACCTACAATCTTTGGTTTTGGTTCACCTTTGAAAACCCCGGCAACAATTTTTACGATGTGTACCACAACGGTGACCTGGTGGGTACCTATCCTTTGACACAGGTGCCAAAGACATTGCAACATTTGACGGCCAACAACGAACCATTCCAGACCCTTAAAATCTGCATCAACGACCATCCTGATTGCTGCATGACAGTGGAATACGAAGCGCCCAACTGTGATGGACTTGTTTACCCCGGCGACGGCAACCGTGACAACGCTTGCGACCACTTCGACCTGTTGAACTTGGGGCTTGGCTATGGCTGGGAAGGCCCGGCAAGGCCCACGCAAGGGGTAGAGTGGGTAGGCCTGGAGGCTGAAAACTGGCCGACCGATTTTGGAAATGGTGTTAACGGCAAGCATGCCGACTGTACTGGTGATGGCGTTGTGAATGGGGTTGACCTTCCTGCGATTGCCCTCAATTTTGGAGAAACCAATGGCGACCGATTGCCAACGGCATTTACCGAAGGAAATGAAAATTCACCAGCCTTGTTCGTTGACTTACCGGAAGCCAGTCAACTGCAGCCAGGCATGACCTTCTCCGCACCCATCATGCTGGGCACCTCGGATTCACCGCTGGAGGATGTTTATGGCTTGGCATTCACCATGAAGTTTGACCCAGACATTGTGTCCCCTTCCAGTCTGTCCTTGCAGTATGACCCAAGCTGGCTTGGGGTTCAATCCGTCAACCTGCTTACCTTCAACCGTACCCTGGCCGACCAGGGCGAAGTCAAAGTGGCCTTGGTGCGCACCGACCACAACAATGTTTCAGGTCATGGACAAATAGCAGGCATCATCGGCATCATTGACAATATTGCTGGCAAGGAGAAGATGAGCATCGAAATATCAGACGTAAAAGCAATCCGAAACAGCGAAGAGCTTGTTTCGCTGCGCAAACCAGTGGAAACCGTTGATTTAGTGGCAAGTGGAACGAAAGAAACCCAAATAAATAACATACAAGTCTATCCGAACCCGGTCAGCCAGCGGGTCAATTTCCAACTTCCGTTGTCCTTGAACCCGGATTCAGCAGAACTGCTGACCGTGGATGGTAAGGTATTGATGAGTACAAAGGAAGGTGCCAACTTCCTGGATACAAGCAAATTGGAAGCCGGGGTTTATATCCTCAGGGTAAAATCCGGTGGACAAGTTTTTCAAACTAAGATTGTGAAATAAGGAGGGTAATTTTTCCATAAGTTAAGGCAGCCAGCTATTGCGGAACCGCAGTAGCTGGCTGTTCTCGTTTAAAAGGACTGATATTTGCAAATTATGAAACCATCCCTCATCGCAAAACAACAACCCATCCATGCAAAACCCTTGGCAAACCCTGGATACTCAAGTAGTCTATGACAATCCCTGGATTCAGGTCACCCACCGTGAAGTGCTTAACCCGAACGGCAATCCCGGCATCTATGGAATGGTGCATTTCAAGAACCTCGCTATAGCCATAGTTCCCTTGGACGACGAGGGCTACACCTGGATAGTGGGGCAATACCGCTACACTTTGGAAAGTTACAGCTGGGAAGTGCCGGAAGGCGGCGGAAAATTGAACGATACACCTTTGGTTTCTGCTCAGCGGGAACTGTTGGAAGAGACGGGCATTACTGCCGAAAATTGGATTGAAATCGGGGAAATCCACACTTCCAACTCCGTTACCGATGAGCGAGGGGTGATTTTCGTTGCAAAAAACCTTCGTTTTGGCATCCCAGAACCCGAAGATACCGAACAGTTGGAGCTTCGTCGGCTACACCTCGATGAGGCTGTTGACATGGTGATGAGAGGGGAGATTACGGATGGCCTGGCTCAGGTGGCCATCTTGAAGACCAAGCTATTGAGGGATGCTGGGAAGTTGTGATAGATTTTTAATTAATCACTGGATATACTCATCCATGATTTTCCCCCTTATTTTCAATGAAAAAGGAAAAGAAAAAAATAACTGCTATTGCAATTGCTTCCATAATTGGTTTAGCTGCCTCGTGGTTTGTGAAACCTGCGGATAAATGGCAGCCTAATGCAGGCTTTGTCCCTTCATGGACAGAAAGTGCCACCATCAATGCCACATCAAACCAAGCAGACGCTTGGAAGGTCAATGATGGCGACCCGAATACCCATTGGCAGTCGGGTGGGGTAGTGCCCGGCACTCAAAATGACATTAATGAATCTGTGACTTTTGATTTTGGGAAACCCCGACCAGTTGGGCAGATACATACCCGGCATTGGGCTGGCGAGGTGGGTACGGCTACCACCACAAATGTTTACCTAAGCAATGATGGGGAAAATTGGCAGAAAGTGGCGACGCTTGACCCGACTGCACTTCATACGGTCGTCACGATTTTGCCGTCAGAAATCCTTGCCCGATACCTAAGACTGGAACATCAACTGGTTAGGAAGGACTGGAACAAGGCTTTTCTCTGGGAAGTCAAAGCGTACGACAAGAATGGCCCATATGGTGAACGGCCAACCACTACCCAAGGGAACGTCACCTTGCGAGAGATGTTGGGAGTAAATGGTTATTGGAGCTTTGGAACTGACCAGTATTCCGACCAGTTGGCACCCGATGGAGGGCCTTTCAGGTTCAAGCCAGTTGCCTCCCACCTTCGCAATTACCACGACATGACCTGGGACCTAAAATCGCCCAGCGACCCTATTGATTTTGACAAAATGGCGAAAGGTGGCGGCACCCATGCCACAGAATGGCTCAACTGGGATAAGGAGTACAAGACCTGGCACGATGCAGCTGGCATGAACGTGCAAGCAAGTTTTCAATTTTATAAGTTTAAACATGGCGATTGGGCAACTCCAAGGGAATCAGGCTACCAATATGCCAAGGCATTCACTCGTCATTTTGGGAACAAAAACGGCAATGGCTATATCTGTTCCATTGAAATTGGCAACGAGCCTTGGGAATATCCAGCCAATGTATATCGGGAAATACTGCTCGGCATGGCTCAGGGTGCCGAGCAAGGCGACCCAAACGTTGAAGTCTTTCCGTGTGCCTTGCAGGCAGTTGACCCATTGGCAGAACGGCATGGCCTCTGGAAAAACTATATCGGCGACCGGATAACCCCTGAATCCGCAAAGCTCTTGGATGGTATCAATATCCACTGCTACAGTTACCTCAATGATGGCAAGGGCAAGCGTCGGGCAGTCCATCCAGAACATCCCGGCAGCAGCTTTTGGGAAATGTTAAATGCCATTCGCTGGCGCAACCAAAACATGCCCGGTAAGAAGATTTACCTTTCAGAGTGGGGTTGGGATTGCGATGGGGCAGGGGAGGACTGCACCCATCAAGAATGTGTCAGCGAGGCAAATGCCGCTGCTTTCGCCATTCGTGGAGCCATGATAGCCGCCCGCTTGGGCATTGACCGTGCCACTTGGTTTTTTCATGCAAATGACAAAACAGGCTCTTCCCTCTATACCCGTAGCGGGCTTTTAGGCTCTGCCAAAACTGGTTTCCAAAAAAAACGGCCCTTCTATGCCTTGGAATCGCTAATCAAATTGGTTGGAAATAAATATTTTCATTCCATTTTGCAAGAAAATGAACAAGTATGGGCTTATTATCTTGGTGATTCAAATGGTCGAATTACCCATTTAATCGCTTGGCGACCTCTTGAATTTATTGAGGACAAAAAACTGGTTCAATTGAAAATTGGTAAAAGGAAAATTAAGTCAGCATCGCTATTGGATGGTGCAAGCTCATCAGGCACAGATGTCTTAATGAGTATTAATGCAAAGGGTGAAAAACTGGAATTAAGCCTTGGTGGAGTGCCAGTTTTGTTGGAGTTTGATAACAATTAAAACCTGTATCCACTGATTATCTTTTCCCTTAAAGCAGCCTTTTTTTCTTCTGAAATAAACGAATGTTTAATGGCCTCCAAATTGCATTTCATAAAATGCGTCAAATCCCAGTTGAATTGTCGTTGCAATATGCCATATTCATTGTTCAAAGTCGTATCGGAAATGGTGCGGGCATCTGTGTTCACGCTCATTGATATTCCATGCTTGTATATTAAATCGGCAGGATGGTTTTCAATTACATTTACAACATTTGTCTGAACGTTGCTGGTTGGGCAAACTTCAAGGTGTATGTTTTCGGCCTTCAAGTAATCCAGCAGCTTTTTGTCCTCCACACTCCTGACACCATGCCCGATTCGGCTGGGGTGGAAGTGTTCCAGGGTCTCCCATACGCTTTCGGCACCACAGGCTTCGCCAGCATGGGCCGTGATATGTAGCCCTTGTGCTTTTGCGTGGGCGAATGCTTTTTTATGTGCATCAATCGGGAAGCCTGCTTCATCGGCGGCTATATCGAATCCGACTACGTTGGTGCCTTTGAATTGCTCCACCAACTGCACCGTTTCCATGCTTTGAGCTTCGTCGTAATGCCGCAAGGTGCAAAGGATAAGCCCTGCCCAAATGCCCGTTGCGGCTATTCCTTCAGTTGCTGCCTCATTCACTGTTTCTACTATTGCCTGCGCTGTCATACCTTGTAGGGTATGCAACAGGGGAGCAAACCTGATTTCTGCATAAATCACATTATCCTGTTTCAATTGCTGAAACAAATCGAGCGTCACCAAGCGCAATTGTTCAGGGGTTTGCATGAGTTCAAAGCCTTTTACAGCCCGCTTCAGGTAGTCGGCAAGGTCGAGGCATTTTGGTGGGGCGACAAATGAATCACGATAGGTCTGAAAGTCAATGCTGGGATTGATTTGTTTTACCACCTCATAACTCAATGAGCAGTCGAGGTGAAGGTGGAGTTCAATCTTGGGCAGGTTGGCGAAAATGGAATGCACTATGAAACGGTTTCGAAATTTCTGGCAAAGGTATCAAAGCGGTGGTTTTTGAGCGATTATATTTGCCCTTGAACACAATTCAACCTTTATGCAACAGCTATCGCCGCAGGCGGCAAAATACCTGAAAGATATACGTTCCTCTTGGAAACTCAAGCTATATTTCCTGCAAAACCTACCTTCTGCCATTTGGTGGGGATTCCGGGTCAAAAGTGCTTCGACCGAACGTGCCGAGGTAACGATTCCGTATAATTGGCGGACCCGAAACCCCTTTAAATCCATCTATTTTGCAGCCCTTGCCGGGGCAGGAGAAATCTCAACAGGTGTCATGGCCAACCTCGCCCGCATGACCGGTGGCAACGTTTCGATGCTGGTGCTGGAGCAAAGGGCCGAATTCCTGAAAAAAGCCTCGACTACCATTACATTTACTTGTGACGAAGGTGAAAGGGCATTTGAGGCTGTGCGGAAAGCCATTGAAACCAAACAACCCCAAACACTCACAATGCTTGGTACTGGCAGGAATATCCAAAACGAGGTTGTCGCCAAAGTCTATATCACTTGGACTTTTAAACTAAGAGGCTAACAACGCCCTTGACCACCAAATCGGAAATCCACATAATGTGACCTTTCTCACCTTTGCTTAAATGTACCAACAACTAATTTGGCATCATGGATAATTCATCAACATGGGTCAAATTGCTGGTAGTTTGCATCCTCTGCATAACATTGGTGGCTGCGCTGGCATGGCTCATTGATTTCTTCAAATCTTAATTTTTGCAATTATGAAAAAGAACATGGGCTCCGCCGACCGTATCATCCGAGTTATTTTGGCAGCTATTATGGCCGTGCTTTATTTCACTGGAACAGTTTCTGGCACGCTTGGCTTAGTGCTGCTGATTTTAGCTGGGGTTTTCGTATTGACCAGTCTCATCAGCTTTTGTCCGCTGTATGCTCCGTTTGGGATTTCCACTTGCGCTAAAAGGTGAGAGAAGTGAGACAAGTGAGAGTGGTGAGAGTGGTGAGTCCTCTCACACTCTCACTTCTCTCACTTCTCTCACCCTTTTATAAACCAAGCCCTTTCACGTCCAGGTTCAATTTCCCCTTTAGCCCAATTCGAACCCGTAGTGCATTGGAGGCCACATAAACATGCGAGATGCTCAAGTCATCCAATAGCCCGTGGAGGTTGATGCCTGGTGCCAACTGATAATCGTTCAAGTTGGCTTGTATGGCTTTCTTAGCATCCTCCAAATTATAATTCAGGTAAAAATCAAGGTTGTCTTGAATCTGTTTTTTCATGGGGCCTTTGAACAACCATGAGGCGCTTTTCATGAGCACTTTTTGGCTGCTGAAGTCAAAGTCCACCTCTTTCAATTGGATTTGATTGGCATCTGCATCGTATTCTGGTTTGGCGATTAGAAAAATATCGCCAGTGTAGCTGCCTTTTAAGTTGGTGCGCACCACCAGTTTGTTGCCTTGACCATAAAGGCCGACATCCTCCACTCGAACCTGTTTGTTTTTATACGAAAACACCTCGCCGACCATGTTTTGCTTCGATAAACGCTCAGCCTCTTTAAAAGAAACCTCGGTGTCGAGGTACAGCGCAAAATCATCAGTTCCCCCATTGGCATAGCTGAAAGCTGGCAACTTCCCAGCGGTAGGCGTGGCAGGCTTTTCTCCTAAAAAAACGGCAGGCTTTGTGACTATGACCACTGTGCTTTCTACTGTGTTGCCAGTGGATTTAAGCGGCGTCATCCCAATGGACTGCGGGTTCATCAGCAACCAGGTTTTGTATTCGTCTGACAGCAGGAATGGGTCATGCATTTCCTTCCAGGTGGTTTCCATCTCCTTTTTCAAGTCGAATAGGTTTTTTACCTCCGTGTCAATTGATTTTGCAAAAGTTGTTCGGCTTTGTTTCAGCACGAGGTTGGCAATGGAGGTGATGGGTAATTCAGCAAAGCCCAATTTCACCACTGGTTCTTTCAGCCAACGATGGTTCTTCAGTTCCGTTTGAGTCTCCAGTGACCAGTCCGGCTTGATATTGTATTTTGTCGTGAACTCCAAAGCCAGTGCCCCCTCAGCTTCCACGGTTGACAGCACTACATCCTTTTTTATCCAAAGGTCAACTGGCACCCGGTAGCTGATTTCCTTGTCGTTGATGTCAATGGTGATGTTTTCCTTTTTTTTTGCCCGAAGGGCCATGCCATCGTCGTTTAGGTTGGTGTCCTCATAAAGCAGGTCGCCGATCTTATCATTGATAGCCTTCAACAATTCGGTCTTGTAAAACTTGAGTGGAATATTGATGACCGAAGGCTCCACTTCCATACTGACTGGGTTGTAGAACTCCTCAGGTCGGGCGGCTTTTGAGGTCTTACAGCCTTCGGCAAAGAGCAGTAAAATAATGAACCCAGCTATTTTCAATGGGTGGATAGGTGATTTCCGTTTTAGCAACATCTTATTTTTGGATTTTTCGGCAAAAATAGGCAGCTATAACTGACTGCGTTATGCAACGGTTGAAAACCTGTTCTGTCTTTGCCGACAGGCAAGGAATTTTGCCAATGAGAAACATTCAAAAGCCTTCGTTATGAAAAAGAGCATTTTCACCACATTTCTTACCATTTCCCTGTTTTCAATTTTAGGTGCCCAATCCGGCGGCACGAGCATCGAACGTAAGTTCGAACAATTGGAAGCAAGGGCCGAGCAGTTGGGGGAACAAATTGAGCAAAGAGCTGAAACCATCGGCGAACGTTGGGAGCAACGTGCTGCGCAAATGGAAGCCAAAGCTGAACGGTTCGCTGAAAATTTTGAAAACCAATGGAAACGAGGCAAGGCAGTAAGGCTTAATGGATGGGATAATGATTATATTCTTGTTGCTGACTGCCCAGAGATTTCTTTTTTAGGCATAGAAGCCTACGAAGTCTCCATTGAAAAAGCCAAGAAACTCGGCTTCGAAAATAAATATGGCAGCTATGTTTCAAAGGTGATGGCAAAATCAGTGGCCGCTTCTGCTGGGTTGCAAGCGTTCGACTACATATATGGCGTTGATGAGCAGCGCACCAGCAACAACCAGAACCTCGCTGATATTCTGGAAGACTACGAATCAGGGGACGAGGTGACCCTGCATTTCGTGCGCAAGGGCCAGAAAATGAGCACCAAAGCCAAGCTTTCTTCCACTGACAATTATTCTGACGAAGAAGAGGATAACATCCAGCGCCCCTTTCTTGGAGTCAGTCCAGATGAAGAGGAAGATGGCGAAGAACTCGACGGCGTGGCCGTGGAGGTGGTCGAGAAATCCGCTGCCGAGGAGATGGGTCTCAAAATGGGCGATGTGATTACCTCTATCAATGGCTTCCCTGTGCTTGACTGGAATGACGTAACCACAGCCATTCAAAACACAAAGCCTGGTCAATCTATTGAAGTGGACTTCAAACGGGATGACAAGGAAATGACCGCCAAGGGCACCATCAAAGCCTATGAAGAGGAGGTTTATTCAAATGATAGGGATGGTAATTGGAACCTCGATATTGACTGGGACGAAACAGGCAAGGCAGACATTGTTATTGGGGACGATTGGGGCAATAACTGGGATGGATGGGAACAGGACGAGAACCGAGCATTCATTGGGATTTATACTGAAATGATTTCCAAGGAAAAAGCCAATAAACTTGGTTTCGACAACCCATTTGGTACCTATGTGACGGGTATTATCCCAAATACCGGTGCCGACAAGGCCGGGCTGAAACCCTTTGACTATATCTATGGCTTTGATGAGTACAGGGCAGGTGACCAACAGAACCTTGGCCTTATCCTGAAAAAATACAAGCCTGGCGATAAGGCTACCGTCCATTTTATTCGCAAAGGAAAACAGTCAACTGCCTCCCTGACTTTCACCAAGCCTATGAAGGAGGAGAAAAAAGATATGGACAGTTGTGAGGACGGCTTTTTTGGCATCATCCAAAAAGACAACGGTGAAGATGATGGCGTAGCAATATCACCTGTAAAAGGCTCCACAGCCATAGACCTTGGTTTGCAGGAGGGCGACGTCATCACCCATATCAATGGCTACAGGATGCTTGATTGGCAGGACGTGACCACTGCAATCAGCATGTTGAAACCGGGCGAGACGATTGCCGTGGAGTATCAACGTGATGGCAAGAACCTCAAGGGAAATAAACCTTTGAAGAGCCTCGCTGAAACGAAGAATTGCCCTAATTGCGATTGCGGAGAGAAAGAAACAGTTGTTATCGCAACCTCACCTGGCGGAGCTTGGGGCGGTGGAAGGAACAAATCCTTCAAAGATGAGGCGTTTACCCCTCGAACCGATATGACGAATGCAAAGGTATTTACCGATAACCTCACGTCAGATGAGGCCAACCAGCTCCGCAACAAAGGGGTGGTTATCAGCAACAATAGCACCTTGAATGTTGACGGCCTGCGAATTAGCCCTAACGCCAGCAATGGCCAGTTTTCGCTTGAATTCAACTTGCCCAACTCCGGCAACACCGTCGTCCGAATCTACAACCTCAACGGCAGGCAACTCTACGAATATGATTTAGGCAATTTCTCCGGTAAGTTCTCCGACAACGTTGACTTGGGGCAAAATGGCCCTGGCAGCTATTTCCTCGAAATTTCGCAAAGCGGGAAGGTTTATTCAAAGAAAGTAACGTTGGCGAAGGGGTAAGGAAAGAGGTGATTTTCTTTAGATAATCACCCTGCCCCAAAAACAAAAGCGGCGGCGGCATCGAAGATGCCACCGCCGCTTTTGTTTTTGGGGTGTCATTGGCAGTTTTGCGAAGCAAAACTGCCAATGACACCCATTTTTGGCTTTCCTGATGACCAAAAATTCGGGATGATGTACTTTTTAGTGGTATTTGATATTCCGGTTTAAACCATAAAAATCAATACTCAACACAGGATTCCCCTAATCTCATCCATCAATTGGCCTCAGCACCGAACTTGGCTTGAATTCCCAATCCATCAATTTGTAGAAATCGAAGGCGTGTGGGTTCAGCAAGTACTTGCCTGCTTTTTCATAGTCGTTCTTGTTCAACACATGGAGGTCACTAAGAACCAGCTGGGCGAATTCAGTATGGATGTCAACCAAGCGGGGCGGTATCTTGCCCGTTTCGTCTTGGATGTCTTTCATGAAAAGTGGCTTGATTTCCGCCAACCTTGTGGTGGAAACGATACAGCCTTTGTATCCCTGCTCGAAAAGCCGTTTCACGCCCATGCCCATGATGGTGCAGAGCGTAAGGTCAAAAGCAACCGGAGCACAGCAGCGAAGCTCATAACCAAGCTCCACGGGGCGGCTTTTGATGTCAATGCCAAGTTCTTTCAGTTTTCGTTGCAACAAGACGTTGATGATGTGCGCCTTGCTCACGTTGCCCAATTCAGGGTGGCCGTGGGCATCAAAGGTGAAGGTGATGCCACAGTTGCGGATGTCGTCGTCGTCCATGATGTGGAAGATGCCCTCGCTCACAATAGCCACACCGTGGTCAATATGGTTGATTTTGCGCTTGATCATGGAAGATATGATGAGGTCAACCACGAGGTCGAGTGTCACCTTTACCTTGTCAAACATCTCTGGGATGATGATGATTGGGAAGTGACAACTTGCCCCTATTTCAAAGGCAAGGTGTCCTGCCGAGCGGCCCATCGAAGAAATGACGAACCAGGTGTTGCTGGTTCGGCTATCCTCATAAATGGTGTTTCCAATGCGCACACCCTCATTTTTCGCAGAGTTGAAGCCAAAAGTGGGCATCAGGTCTGGGAGTGGGATGTCATTGTCAATCGTCTTCGGAACGTGGATGTTCTGAATGTTGATATGCTGTTCCTCCAACCATTTGGTCAGTCGGTTGCTCGAAGAGGCGGTGTCATCCCCACCAATCGTCACCAGCAATTTCACGTTGTTTTTCACGAAGAAATCAGCCGAAAATTCGTGGTCCTTCGGCTTGTAGCGACTCATGCGAAGGGTAGAGCCGCCCCTTGGGAAAATGCGGTCTGCGTAGAGGAAGTCTATGTTCACAGTTTCAGCATTTCCATTGAACAGGTTCTTGAAACCGTCGTGGATGCCAATTACACTGTACCCGTCTTTGAGGAACACTTTTGCAATGGTACTGATGACGGTGTTGATGCCTGGTGCAGGGCCGCCCGCACAAAGTATTGCGATGGATTCTTTCATTATGTGATTGTTTAGGAGGTTTAAACGGTATAAAGGGTTCAAGAGTTTTTAAAGTATCCTCACCTCTTAAACCTTCTAAACGCTCAAAACTTCCTTAGTTAGTGTCATTAAAACTACAAGTCCGAAAAGTAGGAAGTTTCGGAAAAACAACCAGTGAATTTTTGCTTATCAAGGATTTCTGCCTAATTGCTTACCTTCGCAGCCGACCAATTTGACCGAATTCCTACAGCCGCTAACAGATAATGCCAAAGTTTCACAAATTGAAAATCCGGGAAGTGCGCCGGGAAACACCCGACTGCGTTTCCATTTCCTTTGAAGTCCCTTCCGAAATCTGGGCAGATTATGAATTCTTGCCCGGCCAGCACCTAACGCTTCGCACTGAATTGAATGGTGCAGAAATCAGGCGCTCCTATTCCATTTGCGCCGCACCAGTCGAACAAGATTTGCGGGTAGCAGTAAAACATGTGCCAGGAGGCCAATTCTCAGCTTACGCCAATGAGCAACTACGTTTGGGCGACGAATTGGACGTGATGACGCCGCTCGGCACCTTCGCACTGCACACTGACCCAAGTGCCCATCACCAATACGTGGCATTTGCCGCAGGCAGCGGCATTACCCCCGTTTTTTCGATGATAAAATCGGTGCTCCGCAACGAGCCAGGTAGCCAGTTCACGCTTTTTTATGGTAATAAAAATGCGGAATCCGTCATTTTCCGGGAGGAAATCGAGGGATTGAAAAATGAACACATGACCCGGTTGGCTGTACATTATGTGCTCAGTCAGGAAGACCCCGGCGTAGAGTTGTTCCATGGCCGGATTGATGCTGAGAAATGCCGTAAATTCTGCAAACACCTTATTGATGTGGCGGCTGTGGATGGCTTTTACCTCTGTGGGCCAGCTCCCATGATTGAGGAGGTGCGCTCTACGCTACTCGACCTTGGGGTGGAAGAGCATAAATTGCATTCCGAGTTGTTCAATACCATTGGAGCCACAACCCTTGAATCAAGGCGGGATTGGGCGATGGAAGGAGGTGTTGCCACTTCAATCATCACCCTGACCTTGGATGGAAAGACGTTTTCCTACCAACACAACCGCCCATCCGAAACGATTTTGGATGCTGGGGCAAGGGTTGCACCAGAGCTACCTTACGCATGCAAGGGCGGTGTTTGCTGCACTTGTAAAGCCAAGGTATTGGAAGGCGAAGTCGAAATGGATGTCTGTTATGGCTTGGAGAAAGATGAGATTGCTGCAGGATATGTTTTGACTTGCCAATCGCATCCAAAGACTGAAAAAGTGGTGCTGAGTTTTGATGAATGATTTTTGGGAGGTTTAGAAAGTTTAGTGGGTTTAAACGACTATTAAACCTCCTTAAACCTCTTTCACCCATTAAACCTCCTAAACCTCCTATATGGCCGTTTCACCTACCAAGAAGAAAATACTGGACGAGGCGTCAAAGCTGTTCCAAGAGCGGGGCTACCTTGCTTCCTCCATGCGTGACCTTGCCGAGCGGGTAGGCTTGAAAGCGTCCAGCTTATACAGCCATATTGGAAGCAAGGAAGAACTGCTTCAGAAAATCTGCTTTGATAGTGCAAGAGGGTATCTGGAGGGGATGAGGGCTATTGAAGAGTCGGAAATAACCGCTACGAAAAAAGTGGAACAGTTGATTCTGCTTCACATTCAAATAGCTACCACCGATGTGTCTTCCATGACTATTTTCAGCGATGAATGGCGGCATTTGAGCGAGCCATATTTGCAAGAGTTCAGGACGATGCGCCGCAACTATGAGCGCAGCTTTGGGCGCATACTCCAGCAGGGCATGGAGTCGGGTGAGTTTGTCGAGATGAATGTGACGGTTTGCCTTTCCACTATTTTCACTTCTCTTCGTTGGCTCCACAGATGGTACCCTGAGAAACGTTCAATTTCCATGAAGGCCCTGGAGTCCGATTTGCTTAGGTTCCTGATGAATGGTTTGAAAAAATAGCAGATTTGTATTTCAGCCCTAAAGTCTTGAAAATGAGTGCTTAACATTTTGTGCCCTGCCTTTAGCAAGCAAATTTTTCGCAAAAAATCCTTTCAACCCCTTTCCAAAAAATGAAAAACCCCCTACATTGCGAGCATAAACAATCCGTTGTTTAAAGAAACAACCGCACAAGTACACCAATTTGTTTTGACTCAACATTTCAAACTTGAGGGAGTGATTTGGATTTGCAAGTAGGGCGGGCCTCAGCCGTTGACTTGTCCGGCTCCTCAATCCCAGATTGAGGACGGGAGGATTACCAAAAACAGTCCGACTACCTTAACCATGCTGAAGAAGGGGTCTTAAACGCCTTCCGTGCTTGTGTGGTTTTTCTTTTTTAAATGGTGTTTCTGAAAATTGCGATGCAATTCAAGGGAACCTTTCATACGAACGAGGGCCTCGGAATTTCAATTCCGAGGCCCTCGTTCGTTTCAGCAATTCTCATTGCAAAATCAAAGCCGCCAACCGCTGCTTTTTTTCTTTTTTCTTGCTTTCCTTTACTTCAAAACTAAACCCTTGTGCTTCGAGTTGCTGGTAGCGTTCTTTATTGAACCGGTAAAGTTTGGCTGGGCGGTGCGGCACTCCTTCCTGCAGTTCGTCCAGGTCATTGAGCAAGCTCATGGACAGGATTTTCTTTCGGAAATTCCGCTTGTCCAACTCCTCCCGGAGCAAGGCTTCGTAAAGGTGCTGAAGTTCGGTTAGGGTGAACTTTGGCGGAAGCAATTCAAAGCCAATGGGCCTGATGCGCACCCGATGGGTCAGGGCATTGAAACAGGACTCCAAGATGATGTTGTGGTCGAAAGCAAGTTGGGAACGCATGGCCTTATCCACAATATGCCATTCCACATTTTCCGCAAAGGATGCGGCCCTGGTAGTGAAATCACTGATTTTTACAAGAGAGTAATAGGCGATGGTAATGACCCGGCCCAGTGGGTGGCGGTTCACTGCACCAAAAGTATGGACTTGTTCGAGGTAAACATTCTGGATGCCAGTCAATTCCTCTAAGACCCGGTATGCTGCTGCGTCAAGGTCTTCATTGGGATAGACGAGGTCGCCAGGCAAGGCCCAAAGTCCCTTAAAGGGGTCGGTGCCACGTTTTATCAAAAGCACTTTCAAGTCGCCTTCATCAAAACCAAAAATAACGTTGTCCACCGAAAAAGCAGACTTGAAAAAGTTGTTTTCGCCATTCATATTATCCTGTCAGATTGTCGGCGGTGAAGATACTGGCTTTGGCCAAAAAACAAGCAAAAGCACTTCAATAACAGCATTTAGTGTTGTGGCAAAGCAGCATAAATGGAAGTTTCTCCTCGATTTTGAACCTTTTCGCTAACTTGGCAGCCTGATTTCAACAACAAACATGAACCTGGAAAACGCAAAGGCTGCGCTCAAAAAGTACTATGGGTACGATAGTTTCCGCCCCTTGCAGGCAGAGGTCATTCAAGCTATTTACGACCAAAAAGATGTCCTTTTGTTGATGCCAACCGGCGGTGGGAAGTCAGTCTGTTTCCAAATCCCAGCCGTGACCATGGAGGGCACTTGCGTGGTAGTTTCCCCGCTCATTTCCCTGATGAAAGACCAAGTGGAGGCCCTGCGGGCCAATGGCATACGGGCCGCATTCTTGAACAGTTCCCTTACCTACCAAGAACAACAATCGGTAGAAAACGAACTGTATCACGGGCGCCTCGATTTGCTTTATACCTCCCCAGAAAAAACAGCTTCTCAGGAATTTCTTCCACTGCTTCGGGCTTCCAAAATCTGCCTCTTTGCCATTGACGAGGCGCATTGCATTTCTGCTTGGGGCCATGATTTCAGGCCAGAGTATCGCCAGTTGCGCTTTTTGAAAAATACCTTCCCCAATATCCCAGTCATTGCACTCACTGCAACGGCGGATAAATTGACCCGAAAAGACATCATCCATCAAGCTGAACTCCGCAACCCAGAAGTGTTCATTGCAAGTTTCGACCGCCCGAACCTTAGCCTGGAAGTGCGACCGGGGCGCAAGCGGATGGAACAAATCATTGAGTTCATCGAAAAGCATCCGAACCAGCCCGGCATCATTTATTGCACTGCAAGAAAAACCACGGAATCACTGGCCGAGAAACTGAAAGAGGAGGGCATCAATGCGGCGGCCTACCATGCTGGCCTCGATGAACGTACTCGCCCTAAAGTGCAGGAGGATTTCATCAACGACCGCACCACGGTCATCTGCGCAACCATTGCCTTCGGAATGGGCATTGACAAATCGAACGTGCGCTGGGTCATCCACTATAACCTGCCCAAGAACATTGAGGGCTATTACCAAGAGATTGGCCGCTCTGGGAGGGATGGAGCCGATGCCGACACCTTGCTTTTCTATTCGGCAGGAGATGTGGCCATGCTGCGGGAGTTCATCATGGATGGCGAAGGTCAGCACCGTGAAATTCAATTGGCAAAGCTGGAACGGATGCACCAATATGCTACCTCGCTCATTTGCCGAAGGAAAATCCTGTTGAATTATTTCAACGAAACCATGCTCGAAAACTGTGGCAACTGCGATGTGTGCAAGAACCCGCCGCAGTATTTCGAGGGAACCATCGTGGCACAAAAGGCGCTGTCAGCAGTCAGCCGACTGAACGAACAGGTAGGTACGGGCATGTTGGTGGATGTGCTTCGAGGCTCGAAGAGCTACAACCTATTGTCGAATGGTTATGATAAAATAAAGACCTACGGTGCCGGAAAGGATATACGCCAGGATGATTGGTTTTTTTACATCGAGCAGCTAATCAATCAAGGGCTGCTGGAGGTAGCCTACGACGACCATAGCAAGATAAGGCTCACGGATGCCAGCAAAGCTGTGCTGTTCAATGGCCAAAAAGTGGAGCTGGTGAAGGCGGAAACCCTTCAAAAACGCAAAGAGGAGGAAGAAGCGAAGGCACCTCCGACCCGTACCAAAAGAGCTTCGGAGCGGGAGCGGGTGCGGGATGAACTTTTCGAGCACCTACGGGAACTTCGCCTCGATATTGCAAGGGAAAAAGGAGTGCCACCTTATATCGTTTTCGCCGATGCGACCTTGGAGGAAATGGCTGCAACAAGGCCGACCACCGAGGCCGACCTCAGCCAAATCAGTGGGGTAGGGGAGCAGAAGCTTGAAGCCTATGGCCGAGCCTTTTTAGATGCCATTCAAGATTTCTTGTTGGCCAAAAAGGACGAAGGCATCCGTATCACTGGCTCCACTTACCTCGAAACTTTTCGTTTGTACAAACAAGGCTCTACTGTGGATGAGATTGCGGCACAACGGGGGATTTCACCAATTACCGTGTTCTCCCACTTGGCACATTTGTATGAAAAAGGCGAAAACGTCAACATTTGGGCCTTCCTTAACAAAGCCGAAGCACAACGGGTGGCAGAGGCCGTGCATGACATGGAGCCACCCATCAAATTGCAAGAGGTGTTCACAAAGCTGAACGAGGAAGTGACGTATGAGAAGATTAGGCTGGGGATTGCTTGGTACAATAAACAGAAAAAATAGGGATTGTAGGTGGGCTTACCGCTCCCTATCGTGGGTTTTACCCGCTCAGTAGCGTCGGGTTTTAAACCCGACGCTACTGAGCGGGTAAAACCCGATGAAACAGGGTAGGTAGCTTTGGAGCGGGAACACAATTTGTCAATCAAAAAGCCAAGCTATAGCTTATGGCTCATCATCCAGGCCAGCACCTGATTCAACCGCCCCAACCATTTATTCTCTTCCTTTTTTTTTGTCTCCACCGAAAAATCCTCACTGAACGTGCCACCATATGTTTCCAAAAACACCTTTCGAACATTATCCTTCACCATGCCCCGCAATGGGATTCTCGCCATAAGACCGTACATGGCGGCATTGCCTTCGCCGCTGGCTGTGCGGTTCGCTTTTGCCCAGGCAATGGCCGCTTCCAAATCTTTCAAATACTTGTCAATGACCGGGATATTGTAAGGAAACACCGTCAAATGGATGCTCGGTGGGAACTGCTGCCTGTCCACAACCCAACCTTGTTTTTCCAAGCAGTCAGCGACGACGTAAATATCCGGCTGGTTCTTTTTGGTGCCAAAGGCGAGGATGTTCATGCAGGGCTTGCCGATGATTTCGATTTCGGGAATGGCCTCCAGGCCCGCCCTAAGCTTGTCGGTGGCATCGAGCATGGACTTGGCGTTTTTCAGGTAGCCTGCTTGCCCCAAATGCTGCAAACCTGCCCAAGCCGCCGCCACTGCACCGCCGGGCCTCGTGCCCAAGAGCGTAGCTGTGGCAAAGATGCCCCCGCTGTATTCCGTGTTCACAAAGATTTGATGCTGAAACACTTGCGCATCACGATAGAGCACGACCGAGGCACCCTTTGCCCCGAATCCAAACTTGTGCAGGTCGCCGGACATGGAGGTGACGGCTGGTACCCGGAAGTCCCAAACATGCAATGGCCGGCCCAATTTTTCCACCCAAGGCAACATAAAACCACCCACACAGGCATCCACATGGAACATAAGGCCATGCTTTGTAGCCAAATCGCCAATGGCAGGTATCGGGTCAAGCACACCATGTGCAAAAGACGGCGCTGAAGCCAAAAGCAGAATGGTGTTTTGATTGACGAGCTTTTCCATTGCCGACACATCTGCCTCTTGGGTTGGCAACACCTTCGCTTTGCGCAGCACGAACCCAAAATAATCTGCGGCCTTATCAAAAGCAGGATGGATAGTGCGGGGAGCCACAAGCTCTGGCTGTTTAATACTTGGCTTGTGCTTTTTCGCCCATTCACGGTAGGCATACATTGCCAAAAGGATGCTTTCGGTGCCGCCGGAAGTCATCGTGCCAACCCCTGAATTTGGGGCATGGAGCATATCGGCGACCATTGCCACCACTTCCTTCTCCATTTTCAGGACGCTCTTAAAGAGGAAAGGATTGATGTAGTTCTCGGAGAAGTACAATTGATGAGCTTCTTTCAATACCTCGTGGTGCTCCTCGTCTATATAATATTGTAGGCTCCAGGTTTTGCCCTGCAGCCATTCAGTGTCGCCTGCCTTTGCGGACTGCATGGTTGATAAAATCTCCTCCTTTGATTTACCTTCCTTCGGAATTTCCATTTACAAAACCTTTTTCTTCAATTTTTGAACCCAAAGCATCAATGCCAAACCAATCACGAACCAAACGAACAGCGCAAAAATAGAACTGCGCATGCTGCCCGTCCAATCATCCAAAGTGCCCCACATCACAAGGCCGAGCATCATGGCCAGCTTTTCACAGACATCATAAAAGCTGAAATACCCGGCGTTGTTCTCGGTTTTGGGTATCAGCTTGGAATAGGTGGCACGGGCCAGGGCTTGTATCCCGCCCATTACAAGACCAATAAAGAAGGCGGCCACATAAAAATGAAAATGGGTCTTGATGAAATGGGCGCCGATGCAGATGAAAATCCAAACAGTGATGGCAATAGTCAACGCCTTGAAATTGTCCAGCTTTTTTGAAATCCACGCAAAGAGGTGCGCTCCGACAATGCCCAATATTTGCAGCAATAAAATGGTAATGATAAGTTCCGTTAGCTTGAGGCCAACTTCCTTCTCCCCGAATGAGGCCGCCATGAACATGACCGTCTGTACGCCCATGATGAAAAAGAAAAAACTGAACAAGTAGTTGCGAAGCAGCTTTTCATTTTTGATGTGGTTCCAGACTTTTTGAAGCTCATAATAGCCGTTAAGCAGGTAATGCCCGGTAGGTTTTTTCATATAAATGCCCTTGGGCAACCGGGCGAAGCTGATGTGCGCAAAACCGAACCACCAAAGCCCTGTCATCAAAAAGGCGAAGCGGGGCATGAAGGTCGTATCCTCAACACCCAACCTTTTGGCGTTCATGATGAGCGCAAGGCTTACCAGCAACAGCAGCGTTGACCCAAAATAGCCGAAAGAAAAACCCTTCGCACTCGTATGGTCAACCTCTTCTTCGCTGACGATGGCAGGCAGGTAAGAATTGTAAAAAACGATGCTCCCCGCATATCCCACAGTGGCTATCAAGGTGCAGAACAAGCCCCAAAGGACATCATCCACGGAATCGAAAAGGAACAATCCCATACAGCCCAGCGCACCCATGTAGCAGAAAAACCGCATAAAACTCCGATGGTTGCCAGAATAGTCTGCTACGGAGGAAACTATCGGCGAAATCAACGCAACGATGCCAAAGGCAATGCCGAGGTTGATGGAGTAGATGGCCGTATTTTGGAACTTCATCCCCCAAATATCAAGGATGGTGTTGCCGTTGACCTTCGTGATGGTATTGTAATAGGCCGGGAAAATGGCCGAAGTGATGGAGAGGACATAAACCGAATTCGACCAGTCGTACATGAGCCAACCCCATATTGTACGCTTGTCGTTCTTGATGATGGTTGTGTTCGCTTGACTTGTCATTTTAGGCGTTTTTCGTTTCTGGCTTAAAGGTAGGGAGAAATACAACGAACAAAAAGTGCAAATGTCGGAGAGATTTCGAACCTCCTCGAAGCCCAGTTGATACTTGTTTTTCTTTGATTCCAAAACCTACCTTTGCGCAAAATCTAATCAATGAAACCGACTGTAATTTTCCTTTCCCTTTTCTGTTGCTTTCAACTTTTTGCGCAGCAAACAAAACCCTTTGTCATTGGAGAAACCATCGAAGTAAAATCAGCCCAATTGGGCGAGAACCGCACCCTCAACGTCTATCTTCCCGAAGGTTACGCCACCTGCGATACCTGCAAATACCCCGTCATCTACCTGCTTGATGGCTCCGCCGATGAGGACTTCATCCATGTGGCTGGCTTGGTGCAGTTCTGCAATTTTTCCTGGATAAACATCCTGCCGCCCTCCATCGTGGTGGGCATCGCCAATGTGGACAGAAAGCGGGATTTCACTTTCCCAACCACCATTGAAGCCGACAAAAAAGCCTATTCAACCACAGGCGGCTCCGCCAAATTCATTGCATTCCTTGAAACGGAGTTGCAGCCTTTCATTGCGAAGCAGTATAAAACAAATGGCTACAAAACCATTATCGGCCAGTCGCTCGGTGGGCTTTTGGCGACGGAAGTGCTGTTCAAAAAGCCGCAATTGTTCAATGACTATATCATCATCAGCCCCAGCCTTTGGTGGGATGGGGAGTCGCTTTTGAAGCACGAACTGAAAACTTTGGCTGCTAATCGGCCCCAAAAAGTCCACGTCAGCGTTGGGAACGAGGGAAAGGTGATGGAAAGGGACGCCCGGCGATTATACAAGCAATTGAAAGCAAATAAGGTCCACGTCGGTTACAATTGCCTTGGCAAAGAAGACCATGCAAGCATCATGCACAAAGCCTTGTTCGAGGCATTTCTTTGGATGAAAAGCTAGATCAAGTTTATAGCTTACGACAGCCTGATTTTTTTCACAAAGATGCTTCTTTATTGAAAAATAAAACGAAAGGCGGTCGTCATAAACCTGTGCTTGGCTGTTTAGAAGCTTTTGTAAGACAAAATAAAGCTATAAACCTGTTTCGTAAATAGTTTCTTGGTTGTTCTGTTAACTGTCACTGGTGTTCTGTGGCTGTTTCCAGCCTTTCTGTATGTGATTTTAGTATTTCTGTAGCAAATTTTAGTTCACAAATTGACTTTTTTTCAAATTCTGTAAAGCAGATTTGGTAAAATATAGTGATTGCAACCCCCTTTATTTTAAAGGTTTTTTTACAGTTTTGAAGTAAAAATGGCGAGTAAAGAAGAGAAGTTGTAGCAGAAAATATTTCTCACAAAATTAGCAGCGATTTTTGACAAAATCAAGTGGCGGGGAGATTCAATAATTGAATAGCTTTACTCGTTGGTTTGGCAAATAGCTTGCCCTGAAAAGCCACCATTTCCCCGAAATTTTATCTTTGCGCTACACAAACCGTTAAAAAAGATGTACAAAAAGGCATTTTTCCTCTTTTTTCTTGTTTTCGCAACCGCTTTCACGCTCCAAGCTCAGCCCGACCGCTGGCAGCAACGGGTGGACTACCAGATGGACATTGACATGGACGTTGCGAAGCACCAGTTCAAAGGCAAGCAGCGCTTGAAATACACCAACAACTCGCCCGATGAACTGGACAGGGTGTTCTACCACCTCTACTTCAATGCCTTTCAGCCAAACAGCAACATGGATGTGCGCAGCCGCAACCTCCCCGACCCCGACAAGCGGGTAGGCGACCGCATCAGCAAGCTGAAACCGGACGAATACGGCTGGCATAAAATCACTTCGCTGAAAATGGATGGCAAGGACTGCAAATGGGAGGTGAACGAGACCATTTTGGAGGTGGAATTGCCGAAGACGATTAAACCCAACTCGACCGTGGTGTTCGAGATGGAATTCAATTCGCAGGTGCCCATTCAAATACGCCGCTCTGGCCGCAACAGCGCCGATGGCATTGATTATTCCATGTCGCAGTGGTACCCCAAAATCTGTGAATATGACTATCAAGGCTGGCATGCCAATCCCTATGTGGCCCGTGAGTTCTACGGCGTCTGGGGCGATTTCGATGTGAAGATTACCATTGACCGGAAGTACTGCCTTGGGGCCAGTGGCTTCCTTCAAAACGGCGGTAATATCGGTTGGGGCTATGAGCCGGAGGGTACCGCCGTGAAGCCAGACCGTGGTGACAAATTCACTTGGCATTGGAAGGCCGAGAACGTTCACGACTTTGCCTGGTCAGCCGACCGGGACTACAAACACGTCGTTTATCGCCGAAAGGATGGGCTGGTGTTCCACTTCCTTTACCAAGACAAGGAGGATACCCGCAAAACCTGGGAAGCCGCCCCGCTCCAGATGGACAAGGCTTTTGATTTCATCAACAAGAATTTCGGCCAATACCCTTACAAAGCCTATTCCTTCCTCGAAGCTGGCGACGGCGGCATGGAGTATCCGATGGCTACTTTTCTGGCGGGGGGGGCTGGCATCGGTACCTTCATCCATGAGGCCGTCCATGCTTGGTACTATGGCCTGCTGGGCAGCAACGAGGCCCTCTACGCTTGGATGGACGAGGGCTTCACCGAGTACGTGACCTCAGAGGTTGAAAACTACCTGATGCAAGAAAAACTCATGGGCGGCACCCCAGCCGACAACCCGCATTTGGACAATAACGTGGGCATGATTCGCTTCATGAAATCGGGTAGGGAAGAGCCGCTTTCCATCCACAGCGACCACTACACGACCAATGCTGCTTACAGCGTGGGGGCTTATGTGAAGGGCCACGTCATCCTCACGGAATTGCAGTATATCATGGGCAAGCCCGTGTTTGATAAGGCATTCAAAACCTATTTTGACACTTGGAAGTTCAAGCATCCGAACGCCAACGATTTCATCCGGGTAATGGAAAAAGAATCTGGGCTTGAATTGGACTGGTTCAAGGAATATTTCGTCTATACCACCAAGACGATTGACTACGCCGTGAAGTCGGTCGGAAAAGAGAGCCGGAAAGAGACCAAAATCGTGCTGGAGCGCAAGGGTTTGACGCCGATGCCGCTCGATATTACCGTCACTTACAAGGATGGCTCTAAGCACATCTATAATATCCCGCTCGACCTCATGCGTGGGGCGAAGAAAGGCACTGAGTTCACGGGCAATAAATACTCCGTTCTGCCCGATTGGCACTGGACGCACCCGTCCTATGAGTTTGTTATTGAGGAAAAACTGAAGAAGGTGGAAAAGGTGGAAATCGATTCGTCCGTCCGCATGATTGATGTGGATAGGGAAAATAATGTGTGGGGGAAGAAAGGAGATGAAAAAGACGACGACGAGGATTAAGATAAATTGAAAATGGAGAATTAAGAGGTGACACCTTTTCAAAACGTGTCACATCTTGTCGTTCAGAATAGTTTTCGCCATTCTTTGCCGTTGGCATTAAAACCAACTAAACCTAGCGCTGGTTCCCTGACCAGATAAATATTCGTATCTCTTTTTGATACCTCTACATTGAAGAACTGTTGGCCAGCAATGGTTCTATCACCTATATTTATTATATTAGATGAGATGAAATTGGAAGAAACAGTGTCGTTTTCAACAATTAATTTAAAGAATAAATAAGTGCCACCATAGTTGGAGTTATGGAAATACATCAGGTCATCCTTGAATTTACATTCAAAACCTTCTATTTTATAAAGTTTACAGCAATCGTCTGGGCCTTCAATGTCAGGATAGCCTGTTTCCTCAAAAATTTCTCTATTAGTGCAAACGAAACTGATTGTATCAAAGGCACTGCTCACAAAAGTAACTAGGTCATTGGCTTTATAAGGTGCCAATTCTTCGATGTTATCAGGAATCTTAACATCCTTAGGGCAATCACTTTCATGGCATTCAATGGTAAAGCAGGAAGTAGAAGCTATTGAGATAAAAAGAATAAAAGATAATAAGACAGGTTTAAAATTGTTTTTCATGGCCCAATAATTATGAACTTGGAACGAAGCAAACTTCAAAAGTTGCTAAACATGCACCAATTTAACATGCCCCAAATGATGTTCCCCATGCCAAGCATACAATCCCGTCATCGTATCCATCGAATATACCTTGCCATAAGCGGGATGAATATAGGTGCGGGCAAAATCTTCCTCCTTCATGCTCCGCAATAGATACACCCAGCGATGGTGAACGCCTCGCAGGATTTGCAAAGAGCTTTCCACGGGCAATTGGCTATCCGGCAAGTTTGCCCAAAGCGCTTCCAGATAAGGTTTGATGGTCGGCGCATCTTCCGTCAGTGCCAAATGCAGTCTGCAATAGGCATTGATATGGCTATCCGCCAAATGATGCACGACTTGGCGCACCGTCCAGCCATCTGGGCGGTAGGGTGTGTCCAATTGTTCATCGGTGATGCCCGCCAAAGCAGCTTCCAGTTGTTGCGGCAGCGCCGCAATCTTTTCTATCCATGTAGAACGCATTTCAGGTGTCACGTTCTCAGGTGCAGTGAATTTGCCGATTGGGTATTTAAGATTTTCCATAAAAGATTGAATTAAGCAGGATTGATTGTTTTAGGTTCCCCTTTAGGGGGCAGGGGCTGGAAGCGCATCTCCATGCGGATATCGGCCCGCACGAAGTCATTTCGGTCCAAAGGTACTTCCACGAAGCCAAGTTGACGGTAAATCTCGATGGCCGTGGCGGAACCTTTGGTATTGGAAAACAAATAAAGCAGTTCAGCGCCGACATCTTTTGACTTCTCGATAGCGGCTTCGCAAAGCAATCGCCCGACGCCATAGCCACGGTAGCGTTTGTCAACCGCCATTTTGATGAGTTCGTAGGTGACGGCGTCATCCTTTATCAGCCCGGCGGTGCCAACGATTTCACCATCCAATTGCGCTAACAAGATATGGCCACCACCCGCCAAGATGGATTCCTCCGGCTGGCTGCAATGCAGGTGGTCAATCTCCTCCATGAAATAGGCGTGGGTAATCCATGCTTCGTTGATTTCCTTCCAGCGTTGGAAGTGGTCAGGATGGTAGTCAATGATATGGACAGGGTTTTTCATCGTCGTAACACGGTCTGCAATACCGTGCTTTTTTAGTTGAATTAAGCTATTGATTCTTATTGAGGTTTTGAAGCACGGTCTAGCAGACCGTGTTACTTTAGGACGCCAAGGTACGCCTTCCAAGGCCCAACTTCCAAGGAATATTGCTTGGCCATTACCCGGCTTATTTGAGCGATATGGCCCAGGTCGTGTACCGTCCAGCAGGAGAGCAGTTGTTTCAAAGTAACTGCGCCAAGGGCAGGGTGGATGCCCTGCTTGCACAGGGCATCTTCATCCAGCCTCGTTAGCTTGAGGATGCGCAAATTTTCATTTCGAAGTCGGGTAAAATCCTCCAAGAGCTGTTCTAACGTTTTTCCTTTGCTGACCTCGAACTGGGCGAATCGGTCGAATGACTCGAATGGCTCGCTCGTGCCCAGTTCAAGGATATGTTTCATGCGGGGTATCCAATCGGTCTGTTCGCCATGTATCAAATGACCGACGACATCGAAGGGACTCCAAGTCTCGCCGCACTCGTTTTGCATCGTCCACTCATCGGAGAGGCCAGAAAGCAGGGCAGATAGCACGGCAGGTGTGCGTTCCAATATTTCGAGTGATTTGTCGAGTGAGAAGGTCATTGGAAAAAACAGTACGGGGCATTCCGCCCCGCACGCACTAAAAAAGATTGAGTATGAATAAACTTTCTTCTGGTTTTTGGGCAAAGTAACAGGGGGCTTGGACTATCTTTGGCGACCGGTTTTAATAAAATCGGTAGTCCGGCACTATCAAAGATTGAGTAGGAATAGAAAAAAGGAAATTGAGAAATTGGGAAATTATTTCAACAAGAAAACAGTTCCCATTCCAACAATTTCCCAATCTCCATAATTTCCTAATGTCCAATCACCCGCTATGTTCCCTTGGAAGTCCGTCGTCAAAATCAAGCCTACCTGCAACGTACCCATCTACTTGCAAATCGCCAATCAAATAGTCTGTCAAATCAAGGAAAGCCATGTGCAGCCGGGTTCAAGGCTACCGGGCAGCCGTGCCATGTCCGAGTTGTTGGAGGTACACCGAAAGACCGTGGTGGCGGCCTACGAGGACTTGGAGGCACAGGGCTGGATAGAGATTCACCCCTCAAAAGGGGCCTTCGTGCATACCAAATTGCCGGAGCGCAGGCCTGCCCGTATTGCGGAAGCTCCCATTAAAAAAGGGTTCCCTGCTCAAACGGGCTTTGTGGTGAAGCCCTACCTTAATATACACGCACCCACTTATGCCCCTCCCGGCTTGATTGGCCTGCACGATGGGCCTGATTTGCGATTGGTTCCGACGCAGCTCATTTCCCAGACCTATAAAAGCATCCTGACCCGTAGGTCCCATGTGCCGCACCTACGTTATTATGAGGTGGAGGGCAATCTTTACCTTCGGCAACAACTCTCCGAGCACCTGAACGAGAGCCGGGGCTTGCAGACCACCCCCGAAAATATCTTCATCACCCGTGGCAGTCAGATGGGCATCTTCTTGGCTTCGGCCATCCTGCTCTCGCCGGGCGACATAGTCCTGAGTGGCGACCCTGGGTATTATTATGCCGAGCGGGTGTTCACCCATTTTGGGGCCAAGGTCGTCCGGGTGCCTGTTGACCAGCACGGCATGAGTACGGATATGGTGAAGGAAATTTGCGAAAAACAATGTGTGCGAATGCTGTATATCACGCCGCACCACCATTTCCCCACGACCGTCACGCTTTGTGCCGAGCGCAGGATGAAGCTCCTTGAAATCGCCAACCATTGCAATATCGCCATCCTCGAAGACGACTACGACTATGATTTTCATTACGACAGCAGCCCGTTGCTCCCTTTGGCAAGTGCCGACCAAAATGGCATGGTGGTCTATGTCGGCTCCATGAGCAAGACATTTGCCCAATTCCTGCGCATTGGTTTTTTGGTGGCTCCGCCCAACCTGTTGCACGAAATCGGGAAGCTGCGGCAAATGATAGACGTGCAGGGGGACTATGCGATGGAGCAAACGATTGGCGAATTGTTCCGATTGGGCGAAATCAAGCGCCACATGAAAAAGGCCCTCAAAGTCTATAAACAGCGCCGTGACCATTTTTGCGAACTGCTTTCCAGTGAACTGGCTGGCAAGGTCAGTTTCAAACGCCCAGAAGGTGGCATGAGCGCATGGGCAGAGTTCGACCCTGCATTCCCACTGCCCGATATTGCCGCCGCAGCCAAGAAAAAAGGGCTTGCCATGTCCAACGGCAAAATCTACAACAAGTCGAGCGATAGGGCTTGGAATGCTTGCCGGCTTGGTTTTGCAGGGCTGAATTTGGAGGAATTGGAGTTTGCGGTTGGCGTACTCAAGGATTTAATGAAGTAGAGGATTTGTTGTGTACAGCTTAAAATGGTCTTCTTAAACTACATTCACAGATGATTAACACTGCCAGTCTGGTACATCGTTTTTGCTTTTTTGTATTGAATTTTGATTGTTTATTCGGGAATAATTTTGAAAGAAAGAAGTTTTTTGGAATTGAGAATATTAGTCTAAGTGTAAAGAATACACGGCTTGTTTGGTAACAGTAATGTAATGAGCACAAATTTGAATCCGGCCATATATTTGCATTTGCCTTCGACCAAATACATCATGTACTCAACAACATGAAGGAACTCCTGCAAAGATTATTGCTTTTTTCTGTCTTGGTTTCCTTGGTAGGTACCGGACATTTACCAGCTGCCAATTACCTTGAAGTAGGAATTTGGGAGGGTACTGAGCAAACTACTTTTGCGGCATTCCTCGAAGAAGAGTGTGAATCTGAATCAGAAACTGAAGCCATTCTACAAAATGATGACTGTGAAGGTGGTGGTGGCAATGACGGATTCAGTTTAGTTAAAAAAGTAGAAACTGGTTCTAACCTTACTCATTGCGTTAGTTTATTCGAGGACTTTGTGCCAAATTGGTGCTTAACTCCGAACCAATCATTTTCGAAATCTCAAATAACGGCCAATTACTATTCTATCACTAATTCCACCCGGCCGCTTCTTTTTCTTCTTTTCCACAATATCAAGTCCGACCTCGCACACCCTGCCGCCTGACGACTGTGGCTATTGTGTGACCAACCTTTTGACTGTACCATTGTGCCGTTTAGATTGCCGTTTGCTGCAATGAATTGATTACGAGCATATTGCGTATAGTCCGAAGCAATGCTCCAGCCACAGCGCTGCCATTCTCTATGGCCAGCATTTCGTCGTCTTTTCCTATCATTTTTTCAAGCTAACCAACCCTCTGTTTCGGAAGGATTCGCCCGTGGCGCTCCCGTCCGAACTAACTTTTTTTGATATGAAAAAAACGCAAGTCGTTCAAAATACGGCCATCCCAGCCGATGGCCTTGCTGGCCTAAAACAAAACTGGCAGGCAGACGCCACATCTGGCTTCATCGTTTTCCTTTTGGCCTTGCCGCTCAGCCTTGGCATCGCTAAGGCATCCGATTTTCCACCGCTCATGGGCTTGGTTTCGGCCATCATCGGTGGCTTGGTCGTTAGCTTTTTTGCTGGTTCCAAGCTCACCATCAAAGGTCCGGCGGCGGGCCTCATCGTCATTGTGGCGGGGGCCGTGGCCGATTTTGGTGGTGGCGAAACGGGCTGGCACCTGGCCCTTGGCGCAATGGTGGTCGCTGCGCTCATCCAGATTGTCTTTGGTGTGTTGAAAATGGGCAAACTGGCCGATTTCTTCCCGCTATCGGCCATCCACGGTATGTTGGCAGCCATTGGCATCATCATCATTGCGAAGCAAATACCCGTGCTGCTCGACATTGACCCAGCACTCGCCAAGGGCAAAGGGCCATTTGAACTCATCGCCGAGATTCCCAGCTTTATCGCCCACCTCGACCCACGGGCCACGGCCATCGGCGTGGTGAGCCTTGCCATTATGATGGGCTGGCCGATGATTAAGGGCGGTTTTTTGAAAAAAATCCCTGCCCCGCTCATGGTGCTGCTCATCGTCATCCCCGCCGAGTTGGCGATGGACTTCCAGCACACGGAGCCAGCCTACGCACTCGTCCACATCGGCAACCTGCTGGACAGCCTGCACCTGAACGTGAATTTTGGGGGCTTCGCCCAAACTGGGCTTTTCATCAAATACGTCATCATGTTCGCCCTCGTGGGCACCCTAGAGGCCCTGCTTACCGTGAAGGCCATTGACCTGCTCGACCCTTACAAACGCAAGTCGGACTCGAACAAAGACCTGATAGCGCTCGGCCTCGGCAACCTCGTGGCGGCGGTGTTGGGTGGCTTACCAATGATTTCAGAAGTGGCCCGCTCGTCGGCCAATGTGAACAACGGCGCAAAGACCCGTTGGGCCAACTTCTTTCATGGTTTTTTCATGCTGGCCTTTGTGCTGCTGGCCAGTCGCTTCATCGAAATGATACCCAACGCCGCATTGGCCGCCATGCTCATCACGGTGGGCATCAAATTGGCGCACCCGAAGGAGTTCATCCACATCTTCCAGATTGGGAAGGAGCAGTTGGCTATTTTCCTCGTCACCATATTTTTCACCCTGCACGAGGATTTGCTGGTGGGCATCGCTGCGGGGATGCTGCTGGAAGTGGTGATTTACCTGCTGCACGGAGCGCCCATGTCCGCACTGTTCAAGGCGCCGGCCAGTGTTTCGTTTGAGGGCGACCACTATGTGGTGGAGGTGGAAAAAGCCGCCGTTTTCACCAATTGGCTGGGGCTGAAATCGAAGTTGGAAGCCATTCCGCAGGGTATGCACGTGGATATTGACCTATCGAGGACAAAGCTCGTTGACCACTCGGTGATGAACAACCTGCACCATTTTGAACATGATTATATTGCACACGGCGGCACGGTCGAGTTAAAAGGACTGCACGAACACAAGCCGTTTTCCATGCACAAGCACGCTGCCCGAAAGCGGCCAAAACGAACCATCGAGGTTTAGATAAACCTCCGTATATTAGGCTTTAGGCTTCGCCGTACAACAAATTAAGGATGCTGTACGGGGATTCATCAAGCCGTAGCTTATTGTATTTTGTCGGCAAAAAACGAGGCTTGGTTATGGGTTCCTTATCACAGAAATACCCTTACGAAAGCCGCAATTTTGCCGTTCCTAACAAAAATAGCTCTTGATGAAAAAAACAACAATCATAACGTGCTTAGTGGCAATGGCGGCGCTGGCATTCGGTCAGGCCGCCAACCACCAGTACGCCAATAATTTCAACGCCTGGTACATGGTCTTTGCCGACCCCAAGATTAATGAGCATTGGGGCGTGCACATGGAGGCGCAATTACGGCGCAGTGGGGCCATTGCCGACCCCCAACAGCTGCTGTTGCGCACGGGCCTGAACTACCATTTCAACCCAATTCTCTTTGCCACGGTGGGCTATTGCTTCGTGGAGACTTCGCCATACGGTGACTTTCCAGTGAAGGCTGACTTCCCGGAGAGCCGTTTTTGGGAGCAACTGCAAATGAAGTCGCAGCATGGCCGCTTCGAGTGGGTGAACCGCCTTCGCTTAGAGCAACGGCTGGTGAAAAGCCCTGTGGCCACTGCGAGCAACCCCAACGAGTACGAGCCGGGTGATGCCGTCTATTCTAACCGTTTCCGCTTGTTCAACAAGGTGTCTATCCCATTCAAAGGAACGACCATTGGCGACAAATCCCTTTACTTCGCCCTTTACGACGAGGTGCTTTTCGCCTTCGGCGAAAACATAGCCGCCAATGCCCTCGACCAGAACAGGGTTTATGCTGCCTTGGGCTATAAAATCCCAAAGGTAGGTCGGCTCGAAATTGGCTATTTATACCAAACCATCAACAAAGCGGATGGCGTGAAACGGGAGCGCAACCACACCCTGCAAGTGGGGTTGAGTTCGACGATTGATTTCTTTAAGAAGTAAAATGGTATTGGGTATTAGGTATTGAGGTATTATGGGCAACTCCCAATACCAAAATACCCAATACCCAATACCAAAATCCATCAAATCATGGGCAAAACGTCCACCGCCTTCGACGAGCACCACGTCCTCCACGACCTGGCGCACCACCTGCCTTCGCAGACGCCGTTGAAGGATTTCATACACCACAACACGCTCCATGCTTTTCAGCACTTGCCGTTTTATGACGCTATCTTCAAGGCTTGGCGGATATTTGGCTACAATGTAACCTTCAACGTGCATGAGTACCGCTCCTTGTACAAAGTGGGCCGCATCCGGGACGAGGTACTCGACGTTGTCATCCGAAAACGGAAGGGCGAGGCAGGGTTCGAACTTTGGCGAAACAACTGTCTTTCAAAACGTTACGACCCAGTTTACGACCCCCGCATCGGCAAGCTGCGGGCCAACTGGAAGCGCCACTACCACCTCGACCTCGACAACCTCGTGCAGCCGCTGCTGTTCCGCATCGCCGGGAGTTACCTCGACCAAGGGATTGCGCTCTGGCAGTTCCCCTTCGAGGAGCGGGGCTTGCTGAACGCCGTGCGGGCCGTGGAGCGCAACAGCTTCGCCAGTTTTTTCAGGACAAAACGGGTGCGGCAAATGCTGTTCGATGAGTCGCTGACGCTGGAAAAAATGCTTGAACGGCTTGTGGGCGATGCCCGTTTTTATGAACAATACCTATTCGACCAGCAGTTTGCGCACAAGGGCTGGTCAGGCATGATGGCGGCCATCGAAGCCAACCCGCACTCGATTTTGTACCAAAAAAAGGTGCAGCTCTACGATTTCATCTACCTCGAACTGCTGCTGGAAATTGACAACCTTGACGCAGAACTTGGCGAGACTTGGCTGCCGCTCTGTAGCAAGGTGCCGGGGCTTGAGCCAATTGATGTGCTTGGGCCAACCCCGGTTTCGGAATTGCAGGAAGTTAAGAAAATCTGGCAGGACGCCTTCGAGTGGAGCTACTACGACGAGGTGCTGTCCGGCCTGCGGCAAGCAAGGCTGGCGCAAAAATCGAGCAAGGCCGTGCCGCCACGCCGCAGCTTTCAGGCCATCCTTTGCCTCGACGAGCGAGAGGGCTCGCTGCGCCGCCACCTCGAATCGCTCGATGCCGACTGTGAGACGCTGGGCTGCCCCGGCTTCTTCGGCGTGGAGTTTTTCTTCCACCCGTGGGGCGGCAAGTTTTATGAAAAACTCTGCCCCATCACCGTCACGCCCAAGTATTTGATCAAGGAAAAAGAAGCGGGCGTGAAGCACGAGGACGAGCTGCTCTATACCAAGCACTCCCACCAATTTTTCAGGGGCTTCCTCGCCTCGCTTTCGTTGGGGCTTTGGTCGGCCATCAAGCTGCTGCTCCAATTGGCGAAGCCGGAGAAAAACCAAGCATCCAAGGACGCCTTCGCCCACATGAGCATGGACGCCGAGTTGGTCATCGAACATGAGGGGCAACACGAGAACGGCCTGCAAGTCGGCTTCACAGTGGTGGAAATGGCCGACCGAGTGGAGGGCCTGCTGCGGGGCATCGGCATGGTGCAGGACTTTGCGCCGCTGGTCTATGTGGTGGCGCACGGCTCCAGCAGCGCCAACAACCCGCACCACGGCGCCTACGACTGCGGTGCTTGCAGCGGTCGGCCCGGCTCGGTGAACGCACGGGTTTTAGCCTTCATGGCCAACCATGTGGAGGTGCGTAAATTACTGAAAGACAGGGGATTGGACATTCCCTTCGACACTATCTTCATCGGGGCACTGCACGATACGTCGTCGGAGGAGATGGCGTTTTACGACGACAAAAACCTCTATCCTGACACAGCCGTTTTGCACGAAAAAAACAAGGCCGTGTTTGAGAACGCCCTCGACCTGAACGCCAAGGAACGCAGCCGCCGCTTCGCCTCCATTGACGTTCACCAGGACATCAAGGCCGTGCGGGAGGCCATCCGCCGCCGCTCGGCCTCGTACTTCGAGCCGAGGCCGGAGCTGGGGCACAGCACCAATGCCCTCTGCTTCGTCGGCCACCGCAACCTCACCAAGCGCCTCTTCCTCGACCGCAGGGCCTTCATGAACAGCTACGACTACCGCACCGACCCCGATGGCCAGCGGCTGCTCGGTGTGCTGCGCCCCATCCCGCCCGTGTGCGGCGGCATCAACCTCGAATATTATTTTTCGAGGGTGGACAACCAAAAACTGGGGGCTGGCGCAAAGCTGCCGCACAACGTGATGGGCCTCGTGGGCGTGGCCAACAGCTCCGACGGCGACCTGCGCACGGGCCTGCCCAAGCAGATGGTGGAGGCACACGACCCCATGCGCCTGCTCATCATGGTGGAGCATGAGCCGGAGGTGGTGCTGCGTACCATCCAAGCCGAGGCCCCGCTCTACGAGTGGTTTGCCAACGGCTGGGTTCACCTCGTGGCCATCCACCCGACCAACCATAGTTTTCATTATTTTGAAAACGGTCAGTTCGCCCCCTACGAGCCGCTGAACGTGCAGGTGCCCACCGCCGACGACATCCACGGCCTGATTGAAAATGCGCCGGAGATGAAGTCGAACTACATCGTGCACGCCACGAAGGAGAATTTGCCGGTGCATATTATCAAATGAGGTTTAGAGGGTTTAGAAGGTTTAAGAGGTTTAGATTGACGCCTATTTAAACTCTCTAAACCCTCTAAACCTTCCTAAACCTTCTAAACCTAATACAGTGTCTCAATTCCTTCCATATTTCATCCTCGTGCCGTTGCTCGGCTTCTTGCTGAGCAGCTTCGCAAAAAAGCGGTCCGAGCATTTCATTTCATGGGTTGCCATGCTCACGGCGGGGTTGAACCTCTTGGGCATCGTGGTCTTCGGGGTCGCATGGGTGGCGGGTGGCTTCCACGACTATTATTTTAAAGGCCCGGCGATTTACCATTCGGAGGACACCACGTTTTCCATTGACCTGTTCTTCGATGGCACCACGGCGGTGTATGCCTTCGTGGCCTCGCTGCTCACGCTGCTCGACACGTTTTTCAGCCGCTACTACATCCACCGGGAGATGGGCTTCAAGCGGTATTTTAACAGCATCCAACTGTTTTACCTTGGCATCATGCTCATCCTTTTTTCGGGCAATTTGGAGGCGCTGTTCGTCGGCTGGGAAATCATCGGCATCACGTCGTTCTTCCTCATCGCCTTCTACCGCCACCGCTACCTGCCCGTGAAGAACGCCCTGAAAGTCATATCATTTTACCGGGTAGCCGATGTGTTCCTGCTGCTGGGAATCTGGATTTGCCACCATTATTTCCACCACAGCATTCACTTCCACGAGCTTCAACTGGCCTGGGAGCAGGGCACCCCACTCATTACGGCGCAGCCGTACACCCTGCTGATTCCGCTGATTTTCTTGGGCGTGGCCTTGGTGAAATCGGCGCAGTGGCCGTTCAGTTCGTGGCTGCCGCGGGCAATGGAGGGGCCAACCTCTTCAAGTGCTATTTTCTACGGTTCGCTGTCGGTGCATATCGGGGTGTTCCTGCTGCTGCGCACCTACCCGCTCTGGGGCGACAACTGGTCGTTCAAGGCGCTGGTGATTGCCTCCGGGGTGCTGACGAGCCTGTTCGCCACCTTCACGGCAAGGGTGCAGTCGTCAGTGAAGACGCAGATTGGCTACTCGTCCATTGCCCAAATCGGCGTCATGTTCATTGAGGTGGCGCTGGGCTGGCACAAGCTGGCGCTGCTGCATTTTGCGAGCAATGCCTTCCTGCGTACCTACCAACTGCTGGTGTCGCCGTCGGTGTTGAGCTACCTTATCCACGACCAGTTCTTCAATTTCATACCGCCACAGCACAATTTCGCCAACAACCTTTGGGGCAAAATCAGGATGTCCGTTTATGTGATGAGCATCAAGGAATGGCGCATGGATACGGGCATGTACCAGTGGTTCTGGAAGCCGCTGAAATGGGTGGGAGGCAGGGTTGCCACCATTGGGTTCAAGGGGGCGATGTACCTGTTCGTGCCACTGTACCTGGTGGGGCTTTACTTCGTGTACCACAAGGGCGCTGTACCGATGCAGGCGATTGGCGTGCTGCCCGAAGCCATGTCCATCGCCGCCCTGGCCCTGGTGCTGATGGCCTTCGTGGAGCGAGGCGACGCCCGTCGTGCCTGGACACTCATCGTGCTGAACCAGTTGTTCATTTCCTTGGCCGTGGGCTTCAACGAGCAGTTCGATTTTGCGCAAATCCACCTTTTCCTCAGCGGCATCGTGGCGAGTGCAGTGGTGGGCTACTACGTGCTGAACTACCTGCAAAAACAAGGGGAACGGATTGACTTGGACAAGTTCCAAGGGCACAGCTATGAGCACCCGAAGCTGGTGGTAGCCTTCCTGCTGGCCTCGCTGGCGCTGGCGGGCTTCCCTATCACGCCCACCTTCATTGGCGAGGACTTGTTGCTCTCCCACATCCACGAAAACCAAATCGTACTGACTATAACAACGGCGCTCGGCTTCATTGTGGGCGGCCTCGCCATCTTCAGGATATATGGCCGAATCTTCCTCGGCCCACACGAAAAAGGCTACCACGAGGTGGCCTACCGATCTTCTTAAAGCATGTGATTGGATGTGGCTGGTGATGAACTGGCCGCATCTTTTTTTTTGCCAAAATTTGAAGGGTTTGGGCAGCTATACCCACTATTGGCCGCAATACTTGCGCAAAGTGCATAGTGATTTGCGTGGTCTGCAAATGATCGTGCTGGAGTGGCATATGACCTTGCACGGCTTGCAAAAGATCGTGCAGGAGTTGCAAAAGTTCGTGCAGGAGTTGCAAAAGATCGCGCAGGAGTTGCAAAAGATCGCGCAGGAGTTGCAAAAGTTCTTGCAGGAGTTGCAAAAGTTCTTGCAGGAGTTGCAAAAGTTCTTGCAGGAGTTGCAAATGTTCTTGCAGGAGTTGCAAATGTTCTTGCAGGAGTTGCAAAAGTTCGTGCTTGAGTTGTAAAAGTTCGTGCTTCATTCACTGCGTAGGTACTGCTTCATAAAGTGTGTAAAATGGGGATAAGGCACAGCGAGAGGTCAAGTGACCGCTTAGCAGCAAGGAAAATAGTGGTAGATTGGCCGTGCCAAGGTTTACGACCGCAAAGGAGCAGCCCGTAGAGGTGCCAGATTTGACAAATTTCAAAAATTTGTCAAATCTTTGCTTCGAACAAACAAAACAACCAACTAATGACTGACGGACATAAACGAGCATTGGAACTCATCGCCGAAAACAAGCGCACCCGCTCCCCTTTCCTCGACCTTGGGAACCTCGGACTGACGGAGGTGCCGGAGGAGCTGTTTGAGTGCGTGTGGTTGGAAATACTATGCTTGGGGGTTTTATCTGCCAAGCTATACGAATTCAATAATGAACAAGAAAAGGCATCAATAATGCTAGAGAATATTGAATATTTATCAAGCAGGGGTTACGAGTATCTCTACGAATTTTCATCGACCGATAACATGATTCTATTTTATTACAATAAAATAGAATCACAATCAATGTACAACAAAATAACGCATATTTCTAAAGATATATCAAAAATAGAAAACTTGAAATTCATATCCATAGACTATAATGACTTGTGGGATATCGACTTTATCACGTTCTTGCCAAACATTAAATATGTCAATTTGAGCAATAATAAAATATCTTTAATCCCTAAGCATTTAGTCGGCTCAAATATGCTTTTGTTGCTAAACGACCCTTTTCAAGAAAAGGAAAAAGTGATTATTGAATCACTTTTTGCAAAAAGAAACAAAAATAGTGAATTCAAATTCATCATACTCGAAAACAACCCAATTAAAAAACCTCCGATTGAAGTAGTCAAACAAGGATTACCATTCATTGTGCCATATTTCAATTCTCTAAAAGCAATGGACATTTTTGATTACACTAGATATAAACTTTTAAAGTTGAAAGAGGCAGAATTGCATAGGAAATTAAGAGAAGTCAGAGGTAGAATTGAGGCGCTTGATGACCCAGCACTACTTGAAGGCCAGAACACTTCTATTGACAAGAAAATACAAATAGTGATTGATGAAAAAACACACCCTGAACAGTTGAAAAAAATAGAAGACAATCGTGATGCAACCAAAATTACGGCCGAATTAAATGAAGTGAGGACAGAAATAACAAAATTAGAAGTGCATAGCAGTCACTTTATCACTTTGTTAAACCAACTCAAAACCCTCCTCGTCGGCGACGGCCTCTCCGGCAAAACCTCCCTCCTCAAACAAATCCTGCAAAAGGACTTCGACGCAGGCGAACCCCAAACCCACGGCATCAATATCCACCCCAAGGACATCGAAATAGACGGCGAAAGCATCCACGTCAAATTCTGGGACTTCGGCGGCCAGGAAATCATGCACGGCACACACACCTTCTTCTACTCCAAGCGCTCCGTCTATCTGCTCGTGCTGGATGCGAGGCGGGAGGGCAAGGAAGACTACTGGCTCAAGCATATCGAGAGCTTCGGCGGCGATTCGCCCGTGCTGGTGGTGCTGAACAAGATAGACGAGAACCCCAGCTTCGATGTGAACCAGAAGTTTTTGCGGGATAAATACCCCAATATAAAAGGCTTTTTGCGAATTTCTTGCAAGACAGGTGATGGCATACCTGAACTCGTTCGTGAACTCGAAAAGCAAATCCACGCCCTCGAAATGCGCCGGACGCCCTTCGCCAAATCCTGGTTCGAGGTGAAGGAGGCCTTAGACACGATGGGCGAGGACTATATCAGCTACGACCGCTACTACGCCCTCTGCCACGAGAAGGAGGTGACGGACGAGACGGCGCAGAACGTGCTGCTGCAGTTCCTCCATGACCTCGGCATCGTGCTGGCCTTCCGCAACCTGGAACTGCACGACACGCAGGTCATCAACCCGCTCTGGCTCACCAATGCGGTCTATCGTATCATCAATTCCAAGCTGGTGGCCGGGAAGAAAGGTCGCCTCGACCTCTCCGACCTCGATGCCATCCTCAACGACCCGACCTATGCCCACGAGGGCTTCAAATACCCCCGGAACAAGTTCCTCTACATCGTGAAAATCATGCAAGAATTCGAGCTGTGCTACCGCATTGCCGAGGACGTGTTCATCGTGCCTGACCTGCTCACGGTAGAGGAGCAGCCCGTGCCCGGCTTCGACTACGACTCGGCCCTGCGTTTCGTGCTGCAGTACGACTTCCTGCCCGCCTCGGTGCTGCCCCGCTTCATGGTGCAGTTGCACACCCGCATCGTGGAGGGCGAGCAGTGGCGAACGGGCACGGCGCTCGAAGACCCCATCTTCAAGAGCAAGGCCGTGGTGAAGGCCGACCGGCACGAGAAGCGCCTCTACCTCTGGGTGAACGGCCCCGACCGGGACAGCCGCCGAAACTTCTTCAATTTTATCCGCAAGACCCTGCACGACATCCACGACAGCTTCGAGAAACTGACGGTGACGGAACTGGTGCCCGTGCCCGGCCACGACGATATTTTCATCGAATACGCCGAGCTGGTGGGCTATGAGGAGGTGGGTGAAAAGGAATACCTCGTGGGCAAGCTGCGCCGCCGTTTCAATGTCGGCGACCTGCTCAACGGCCTCGAAGCACCGGAGCGCCGCCAGCCCCGCCGCCATGCCCCGGTGAAGGTGTTCGTCAGCTATTCCCACAAGGACGCCGAGTACAAGGACGAACTCGTGACCGCCCTCGCCTACCTATCCCGCATGGAGGAAATCGAGCTTTGGCAGGATGGCCGCATCGAGGCGGGCATGGAGTGGCGCAAGGAGATTTTTGAGAAGCTGGCGGAGGCGGAGATTGTGATTTGCCTGGTGAGCAGTAATTTTATTGACTCGGATTTTTGCTATTCCATTGAATTGAAGGAGGCGCTGGAGGGGCACGAGGCGGGCAGTAAAATCGTCGTGCCCATCCAAATTAAGACCTGTGCCTGGCAGAAGCTGCCCTTCGGGAAAATACAGGGGATGCCGCCAGAGCCTATCAGTTCGTATTCGCCACGGGACGACGGCTGGGGAGAGGTATTTGCGGGGATGGAGGGGGCGGTGAAAAGGGTGCGGGAAAAGAGAAGCAAAATCTAATCATAAAGCTGCATTTTCATTTCAAATGCGCTAAATTTGCCCAAATCAACCGCCATAACATGACTAACGTCCTTCGATACCCGCTTCGCAATATTAGTCCTGAACGGATTTCCGACCTACAGGAAAAATACCCGAATGCCTCCGTGCGGATAGAACTCAGCGATGCCCCTGTGGAAGGCGGCCTGACAGAACAGGCTTTCTGGGACTTGATAGCCCTGCTCGATTGGGACAAAATCGGCAACGACGATGCTGTCATCGAACCCGTGGTGGCAGAACTGGCGAACAGGCCCTTGCGGCAGCTCTATGATTTCAAGGACATCCTTTCCCAAAAGCTCTACCAACTCGACACAGCAGCACATGCCCGCAACATCGGCAAGGAATCCTACCATGAGGATGCCAACAATTTCTCTCCAGACGGTTTTCTCTTCACCCGCTGCTGCGCCGTGGCCAATGGCAAAACGTCCTACGAAGCCACCAAGAAAGACCCTGCGCAAATGCCCAAGGACCTGCAATTTGCCGCCCTGCTCCGTATCGCCAACGAGGCGCACCGCCGGATGAAGGGGACGGCTTTGCGCTATGTTTCGGCGTATTCGGTGGAGACTTTTAGTAATGGCAAGGGCTGGGAAAACGCCAAGCTACCTTCATAAAACTCCTCGCTCCTCATGCACGGTAATTCCAAAACAAACACCAACCTTCACCACCTTTACGATATTTTCCGCCGCTCGGACAGGGACACTTTCAAGTATGGCATCTCCGACGACCCCATCGAGGAGGAGGATGGCTTGTCCGCAAGGGCAAGGGACCAAGTGGAGGAGATGAACCTCGCTGCTGAGTACAATAAGTTCGGGGCGGAAATTCTACTGACGGACATCTCCGGCCGCTCGGAGGCGCTGCGTATTGAGCGGGGTTATATTGACGCTTATTATGAAAAGCATGGACGGAATCCGGTGGGGAATCGGTACCCGAGGAGGAGGTGAATAATTTATAAACTTTAAAATGAATGAGTTATGTCTGAATTAGCTTTGAAATTGATTGCGGAAAATAAAAACAGGTATATACGAAAGGAATATGCAGGAGTATTGAATTTGAATTCTTGTTCGATGATAGAAATTCCAAAAGAAATAAAAGAATTGACTTGGCTTAAAGTTTTAAACTTGAAAGACAATAATCAACTTAATAGTTTAACTCCAATTTCCAATCTTGAAAACCTTGAAATGCTTGATTGTTCTAATACTGGAATTTATGACTTGACCCCAATTTTGCCTTTGATTAAAAAAGGAAGAAAAGTAAAACTGACATTTTATGAAGGTGGCATTAATGTCAGAGGATGCCCAATATCAACTCCTCCGCCTGAAATTATTCAACAAGGTTCCACTGCAATATTAAAATACTTCGAAGAACTCGAAAAAGCAAAATCCAAAGGCGGCACAATCCGCCTCTCCGAAGCCAAATGCCTCATCCTAGGCGAAGGAGGCGCTGGCAAAACCTCCCTCGCCAAAAAACTCTTAAACCCCGAAAACGAACTCCCACCAGAACAAGCCACAACCAAAGGTATTGACGTACACCCCCACGACCTAAAACTCCCCGACGGCACCGACTTCCGCCTCAATATCTGGGATTTCGGCGGCCAAGAAATCTACCACGCCACCCACCAGTTTTTCCTAACCAAGCGCTCGCTCTATATCCTACTTGACGATACCCGCACCAGTGATAAAACGGTCAACGATGCCAGTTTCAATTACTGGCTGCAAATCGCCGAACTCTATGGCGGGAACAGCCCCCTACTTATCGTACAAAACGAAAAAGGTGACCGCAGCAAGCAGCTTGACCTACGGGGCATGCAAGGCCGCTTTAGTTTCGTAAAGGATTCCAAAGCCACCAACCTGCTCACCTGTCGGGGCCTGGACGAGGTCTGGACAGCCATAGAATACTACCTCAAACAACTGCCACATATTGGCGAGGAGCAACCCAAGGCTTGGGTGGACATACGTCGTGAACTGGAGCGGCTGGCACGGGAGGAAGGACGTGACCATATCCCCCTCGAAGAATACTACCGCATCTGCGCCCAGCACGATATACCTGAGCGGGAGCGGGCGCTCTTCCTGAGCGGCTATCTGCATGATTTTGGGGCCTTTCTGCATTTCCAAGACCACCCACTGCTGCGCAAGACGCTGGTGCTCAACAACCAATGGGCCACCGATGCCGTGTATAAAGTGCTGGACTGCGAGGAGGTGAAGGGCAATTTCGGGCGCTTCACCCGCAGCACCCTTGGCCGCATCTGGGCCGATGACCGCTATGCCGACCAGCACGAGGAATTGCTGGCATTGATGGAGAAGTTCGAGCTTTGCTACAAGCTGCCCGATGAGCGGGCGGATACTTGGCTGGCTCCGCAACTGCTTTCTGTGTTGCAACCGGAGGCGTTGGCTTGGGATGATAACGACAACCTCCAAATCCGCTACGAATACGAGTTCATGCCCAAGGGCCTGCTCTCGCAGCATATCGTGCGGATGCACCGCTATATCCGGCAAACTGAATTGGCTTGGAAGAGCGGCGTGGTCTTCGAGCGGGCAGGCTCCCAGGCATTGGTGACGGAGGCATGGGGCAGCCGCAATATCCGCATCCGTGCCCGTGGCGCCAATGCCAAGGAATTGCTCACGCTGCTCAGCGAGGATTTCGACAAGATGCACGATCGGCTGGAAGGCTTGAAGGTGCGCAAGATGATTCCCTGCAGTTGTCCGAAATGTGCCAAGGCTTCGGAACCACATTTTTACGACCATGAAAAACTCCAGCGCCGCCGCATGGACGGCAAGCGCACAGTGGAATGCGATTTGAGCTACGAAGATGTGTCGGTGGTGGGGTTGTTGGATGGGGTGTTTGCAAGGCAAGTGAAAGACCCACGCAAACTATTGGAAGCAGGAGAAATCGAGGAGGCGTTGCTCGCATTGCCCGAAAGCAAAGATTCTCTTTTATATTTGAGCCAGTACAGGGATGCTAATGCGCAGTTCTTGAGAGGTTTGATAACAAATGATGAATTTAACCTCATAAAAAGCAAGATTACAGCGGCAACCCTTAATTTAATAAACAAGCAACAATAACGAAATAAGCCATTTTCAAATCATGTTGGAACAAATCAAAAAACTCCTACAAGACGCCCGGATTGGGGAGGCACTTGAATTATTAGTGACACTGGAGCCAGACGCAACCATATTATTGGCTACCTTCAACGATGCCTCAAAACGCCATAGGCTGGGACTGATTGATTACAAAGAGTTTTCGCAAAAACAAAGTCAAGTCACTTTTGCTGCGCTGGAATATTTACAGGCATTTGGCAATAAAAACAGTACCAAAACCTCTCACTCAGCCAACGCAAATTCAAAGGAGGTACGACCCAAAAAAATGTTTATTTCCTATTCCAAATCGGACAAGGCATATTTGGAAGAATTCAAAAAGCAATTATCGCCTTACAGGAGGCAAAACTTAGTGGAAATCTGGGATGATAGTAAAATCGGCCCGGGCGAAGAATGGGACAATGTCATCAAGCGGGAACTGGCAGTTGCTAATATTATAGTGCTTTTAATCAGCGCCGACTTGATTGCCACCGACTATATATGGGATGTGGAAATGAAGGAAGCGATGGAGCGACATGAAAGGAAGGAGGCCACGGTTGTTCCGGTCATCATCCGACCCTGCGCTTGGGAAAATGCCCCTTTTGGCAAACTGAATGCCCTGCCTGAAAAAGGTGTCCCCGTTGAAAAATGGACGAATAAGGACGAGGCATGGACGCAAGTGGTAAAGCGGATTTCGGCGCTGCTTTGAATAAGTGTTTGCAAGTATGATTCCTTGAGCATTTAATCCACATGGTTTTGCCATTTTGCACCATTAACCGTTCATAAAACTGGCATAGTAGCCTTTGCAGGCAGAATTACAGCTTGCCCCAGCCCAAACATCCCCTCAAACAGCACCTCCTCCCATCCCTTCTTCCTTTGATGCCCAGTTGGAACAGCCGCCTTTCACAAGACCTTTTTCCGCTTGAACCAAACAAGGATGAAAATGATGATGAGGGCCATCAGGCCGAGCACCAGGAAATAGCCGTAGCGCCAGGTGAGTTCCGGCATGTTTTCGAAATTCATCCCGTAAATCCCGGCTATGAAAGTGAGCGGCAAGAAAAATGCGCTGAACACGGTGAGGAGTTTCATCACGTCGTTGCTGCGTTGGGCGGTGATGGAGAGGTAGGCGTTGAGCAGGGCAGCGGCTTCTTCCACTACTTCATCGTATTGGAGGAGCAGGCTCACGCAGGTGTCCTTGAGGTCTTGCAGGTCGGTAGCATTTTCGGAACTGACGACGGCCTGGCTGAGCACGTTCTGGGTGAGATGCAGGATTTTTTGGGAAAGTCGTGCCCGGGTTCGCTGGAAGTACAGTGCTTCAATGGTGATGGCGTTGCCCTTCCTCAGGAACACATCCTGCTCGTATTGCTTCATGACCTCGTCCTGCCGCTGGGCGGGTGCAACATAGGTTTGGAGCAATTCATAGAAAAGTTCGAGCAGCAGCGCCTCGCTATTGGCCGCAGGCCTGTTGGTTCGCTTCAAGAACTCAAACTCCGCCCTGTGTACAGTGATGAGGGTTTTTTCATTGACGAAAAACGCAATCTTGTTCGATAGCTCGCCCACGGTGGTGGGGTTCTCTTCACAGTCGTGCGAGATGCCACGTAGGATGTAGAAAGTATAGCTGCCCAATTTCTCAATCTTGGGCAAGTGCCCGTATTCGAGGCTGTCCTCAATGAGGTTGATGTCGAGGTTGAATTCAGTGGCCAAAGCTTGCAGCTCTTGGGCGGTTGGATTCGACAAATCCATCCATTCAAAGTTCGCAAATTCTATTCTCCGCATATAGGATAAGCTTGGTAGTTGAGTAAGTGGGTGGCAAGGCCAATCCGAATAGTGGCTGCAAAATTAACCGTGCAACTGGCAATGAATCCTAATTTTGCGCAGCAAGTCTAATTTGAAACACACAATGCTCCTATTGTCCATTGCTTATGGACTGAACGCCTGCAAACCTCCATCGCAAATGCAACTCGACATCGTTCGTCGGCAATTTTTGTCCGGCATTCCATCCGCCTCCGGCATCGAACTGACCGACCAAGGCATTTTCGTCATGGGCGACGATGCGGAGCACCTGTTTCAATTGAATGAAAAGTTCGAAATCGTCAGCCAAATAAGGGTGGCAAGGCAACTGGCGCTTGCAGGCAGCTTGCGCATTCCCAAGGCCGAGAAGCCCGATTTTGAGGCAATGGCCGCATTGCCCGATGGCCGGCTGCTACTCTTCGGCTCTGGTTCCAAAAGCCCGCAGCGTGACAGTGTTGCTTTGGTCGAGCCGATAAGCGGCGACGTCGCCCATTTTTCCATTGCAGTTTTATATGAAAAAACCAAGGCGGAAGCCCAATTGGCAGAAGGGGCCTTAAACATTGAGGCAGCACTGGTACACGACGGACTTCTTTACCTTTTCAACCGGGGTGAAAACTTGATTGCCGCTTGCCCACTCGAACCCTTGCTGGCGCACTTGCAGTCGGGAAGCGCATGTCCCGAACCCCAACTGCGGCGGGTTCAGTTGCCGAGCCATGCTGGAGGTACTGCAGGGTTTTCGGGAGCAGCACACTTGCCCGGCAGCGGCCTCGCCTTGTTTACTGCCTCCGTCGAGCAAACTGACAACTGGGTGGACGATGGCGAGGTGGGCGGCAGCCTCATCGGTTGTTTGCCATTGAACGGCGGGAAGGGGTTGGAGCCAATTGCCCCTTTTTGCTTGCCCATTCAAGCGGCAAATGGAGATTGGTGTATTAAAGTGGAATCCATCGCTGTAATAGGTAACCCTACTCCTGGTGCTTACCGATTGTTGTTCGTGACCGACAACGACGACGGCAGCTCTGAAATAATCGAGGCAGTGCTGAACCTGGACTCGGATATGGTGAATGACCTACAGCAATAAGCAATCTTGTGCACGGGTTGCCGCAAATTGGGCGGGCAACACAAAAAAATACCCCAGCCAAAAAACAATTTGACTGGGGCATTAGGCTCTTAGCTTATTTTACTGCGCTTTTACCAAACGACTACCCAACGGAAGCGTAGGGCGGTTATTCTCGTGCAGGATTTCTTTCATTGCTTCAATTTGCTCATGCGAAGCAGTGATATTGGTGGACCAAACCATCCAATTTACAATTTCTGCGCAAGGCGGTGTGGTCAGGGAGCCATCGTAATACCAGAAATGCGCCAGCTTGTAATTATTGAAGTTGGCAGGCATCAACACGCTCGGATTGAAAGTTTCAGTGGAAGTATAGCTGCCCTCCTCGGTAGGCCATGTGCTGATGGCATCAAAGAAAGGATTGGCTTCACCTTCCTCAACGAAAACACCAATAACTGCCAGTTTCCCATCAATTGGGTTCCTGTGTACGAAGTGAATCTCGACCGGATAATGCGCACCGTTCACAGTATGCTCTGACTCCGCATGCAAGTGGAACTGCAAAAGGTAAAACTTCTGGGCGTTCAGCGAGATGTAGCTTCCGTTGGTAGGCACAGCAGGCTGGTCAATATTGTACTGAATGGTGTGGCCGTTGTTGACAATATTTACGCTGGTGTTTTTCCAATAGAAAGCCAGTGATTTGGCCAAATTCCTTTTCAATGGCGGAATGATATTGACTGGAGATTGCTTCTTCCCATCACAACTCCAAGTTTCGCACAATTCGTCCCAATGGTCAGGCCCATCTATTCCCTCGTATTCCCAGTGAATATCGTTGCCTTCGCAATCAGTTCTTAGGGTAACCTCTCCAGTAAAATCGTTGATTTCGTAAACGTCCGGTGTTTGAACAGCAGGCTCGGTGAGTTCGATAACTTCATTTTTTTCGGCACCGCAGGAAGCCAAAAAGGCGGTAACCGCAAAAAGAATGAAAACTTTCGAAAAACCTTTGAATGAGTTGGTCATCATTAAACAATGTTTAGGTGAAAAAATAAAAATCAGCTTCTGGCATTTCCTTTAGCATTTAGGGCTTGATAACAAAATCATTGTATCGGTTTTGAAAGAATAGCCAAATGTAAGTCGGTTTTCAGTTATCTCAAAAAAAACAATATTCTTTTATTTTTGATTCTTTGTGAACGTATTTTGACTCAAAATCAGTAATGGCAAGCCCGATTTCCACAGTCTATAGAACAGAAGTTCTGCGAAGCCACCACAACCAAAAGAAACATGAGTCATCCCAAAGCTTGACAGAAGGGTAAATTCAAAAAGTGGGTATTCGGTGGTTTTGCGATGCAAAACCACCGAATACCATAAAAAAATAGCGGCGGCGGCATTTTCGATGCCGCCGCCGCTATTTTTTTATGGCTGAAATGATGAATTTCCTCAGAAAATCAGCCGCCTACAACATCCCAAACGGCTTTGCGAACTTCATCATTTCGCCCAAGTTGCTAATGTTCAGCTCTTTCGTTACGACGGCCATCTGGGCGTTTTTCTTGCCAGTGACAATATCCATCAAGACTTGCGCACTGGTGCGAATGACGCATTTTGGGCTGTCGTGAAGACCATCCTGCACGCTACACTGGCCGTCTTTGACATAGACGGTGAATTCGCCACCGCCTTCGCCTGAGATGATGAAATGGAAACAAGTTTCGGCTCCCGGCACTGCTGCTTCCGGGTTAAATTTTCGGGGCAAGTCCCGAATAAACTCTGCTGCTGTCATGTTCTAATTTATATTTGAAATGATGAAATCTTGCTGTTCGCTTTGTGCCAGCCGGTGCTCAAAAGCTGAAAATTGCTCAAATATCCTCCGCTTTTCCAAATCCCACCCAATCCAGCCTACCAATTGAAACACCTTTGGCTTTTTCGTTCTTGAAAACGAGCACCAAGTTTTGCTGACCATTGGAGGCGGTGAGCGGGATTTTTACGGTTGCCGAATCGAGGTTGGCCTTGCCCAGGAGTTTGCCGCTCTCGCTACCGGAGCGAACCTCCACGGAGGTGCCGGACAAAAGTTTGTCATTAGCCAGGAAGCCAAGGGTAATGCTGCCAATGCCCGTCAAATCAATTTTATCGAAAGTGATGAAACGCCCATGCATCAGGTCGTTGACGGTAAAAGTGTCGGTTTGCTCCAACCGCTGCCGTCTGACGCCTTTTGCGGCTTTGCTGTAAGTCTCTGCCTCCAATTTCGGATAACGGAGCACAAGTGTCTGTTTATCGGAAAGGGAATAACTGCCGCCTGGCCCGCCGAGGTCACGGTAGCTGGCTTGAAAAATATAGGCTCCTTTTTCGCCCTTACCAAGGTGCTTGTCGGTGAGGTAGTTGCCTTTGAAAGGAAGGGTTGCCGTGGCCTGCACCTCACCAGCCAAGGAAAGGATGTACTTCACGATGTCCTCGGCTTCTTTTTGGGTGAGGTTGGGGTGGGCGCTCATGGCCGTTTCGCCCCAGTTGCCTGCACCGCCTGTGATGACTTTCTTGCTAAGGTTTTGTACCGCAAACTCGCTACCATAGTACCTGTTTGCCACGTCAATATAGCTGGGGCCGTTCACTTTCGTGTCCACCGCATGGCAAGTTTTGCAGTCGTTCTGTTCAATCAGCTTGAACCCGGTGGCGAACTGCAAACTGCCCACTGCCGATTGTTGGGTTTGGTGGCCCATCACGATAGCCGCAACGTCTTGGCCCTCCGCCAAGTAATCAATGGAAAGCTTCACCCGCCGAGCGTCCAATTTGCCATTTGCAAGGCTGCCATCTTCCGGGTCACTGACCTCCAATTCGTAGTCCAAGGTTTCGTTGTCCCAGTAGAATGACTGGTTGCCGTTCATTTTCCAGGCTACGCTCGGCTTGGAGTTGCCTACGACAACGGTCTTCTTCGCCCTTGATGAAAGCCCACTGGGGTCGGTCACTTTGAGGTTTACTTCGTATTCACCTGGCGAAGTAAAAGTATAGTCGAACGACACGTCTTTGAATCTTTCGTTGGAACCACTCACACTCCACTCATAAGTGAGGTCATCGCCATCGTAATCCTTTGACGAAGAGGCACTTAGCCGAAGTTTTAGCGGTGCTGCCCCCATTGCTATCAAGCTGTCAATCTTGGCCACTGGCCGACGGTTGCCCGGTGCGTATTCGATTTTGTTCAAGCGGGCATCGGGGTTTTGGGCGAACCATTGGGTACCGTATTCCAACACATAGAGCGCACCATCTGGGCCAAAGGCCATGTCCATGGGGCGGTTCCATTTTTCATCAGGCAGAAAGGGGTCGGCCTGCACGAACTTCCCATTTTCATCCATCGTGACGATAAAAATGTAATTGCGCATCCATTCGTAGATGAAAAATTTCCCTTCAAAATAATCGGGGTAAAGTGATTGGTGATTGGTGACAGGTGATTGGTGCGGTGGTTTTGAATTGGTAGGTCGAAAATCGGAAGCATTAAATATCGGCCCAGCCATGGGATTTTTGCCGCCCGTGGCGAGCCAGGGGAATTCAAGGCTCTCGTCGTAGCTGTACCAAATGAGGGGAGGGGTGAGCGGTGGGAGTTCCCTCAAGCCCGTGTTGTTTGGCGAGTCGTTGATGGGCTTCTCCGGGTCATGGAGCGGCCCCGTTTTTTTCGTCGCAAAATCGTAGTCGAAGTAAATATGGTTGCCCCGGAATAAAGGCCAACCGTAGTAGCCAGCTTCGCAAGCACGGCCCCAAAAATCGTAGCCCTTGGAGCCTCGGTCAACGCCGTTCTTGCCAGCATCTGGGCCGACATCGCCCCAGTAGAGGCAGTCGGTTTTCTTGTCAACGGCAATACGGTAGGGATTGCGGCAGCCCATCACATAGATTTCGGGGCGGGTTTTGGGCGTACCTACAGGGAACAGGTTTCCTTTTGGAATGGTATAGGTGCCATCGGGCTGCGGGGTGATTCGCAGTATTTTTCCCCGAAGGTCGTTGGTGTTCGACGAGGAGCGGCGGGCATCGTACAACCTCCTGCCTGGCCGCCCATCGGAAGGGGAAAAACCATCGGACTCGAAGGGGTTAGTATTGTCGCCCGTGCTGAGAAAGAGGTTCCCTTTTGAATCGAAATCTATGGAGCCACCTGTGTGGCAACAACCCACTTCTTCCGGCACTTCGAGCAGCACTTTTTCGGTGCTGTGGTGGATGATGTCGTCCTTGAAATCGAAGCGGCTGAGACGGTTGCGACGGCCACCTTCCATCAGGGAGTAGAAGATGTAAATCCAGTTGTTTTCCTCAAATTTTGGGTCGAATGCCACCCCCATCACTCCTTCCTCGAACTCTTTGTAAACGGGCATTTGCACGATGGTCTCCACCGTGTCCCATTCTGGGTAATAGATTTTGATGGCTCCTTTCCGCTCCACGAACAGCACCTTGCCGCTGCCATCAGGAAATATGGCCAGTTCGGTTGGCTCGTCCAAATTTTCGGCCAGCACCGTGCGCACAAAGCGGTCGGGTGGGGGGATGCGCTGGGTCTTCGCCTTGGAGTAGTCCAAGCGGCCTTTGCCGATGGCCCATTTTATGCCGCCAGCAAGGTGTTTCATGAAATTGGCCTCGGAAAAGCTCTCCTCCGTATGCCCAAGCCCGGTATAAAACGAGCGTCCACCTTCGAACTCCTGGCACCAGGCGATAGGGTGGGGCGTCCCGTGTTTGCCACCTTGGTAGCTGTTTTCGTTAAGTGTGAGGAGCAGTTTTACCTTTTCCGAAAGAAAAGGCAGCTTGCTGTCGTAGGTCCAGCGGACGCTCTTGGGCACATTGATGGCTGCCTCCGAGCTATCCGTGCTGCTATGAGTGTAGTTGCCTTTTGCGCCCGTGACATAGACCTTGTCGTTGGGTGGCACGGGCTTGAAATTGTACCACTCATCGGTGCGGCTCCAATTGGCCGGAAGCCCCTTGGTGGCCGGGTGGTTGGCATCTGCCACGCTGACGGTGGCTTCCTGGATTTCGGGATGCTCCTCAAAAAACGCTCCGATAAGTTTGCCGTACCATTTCCAATCGTACTCGGTGGCAGCAGCGCCATGTATGCCCACGAAGCCCCCGCCAGCTTCCACAAATCGCTGAAAATCAGCTTGTTGCCAATTGTTCAACACGTCACCAGAGGTATTGAAAAACACCACGGCGGCGTATTGCTTCAGGTTTTCTTCGGTAATGCTGCTACTGTCCTCGGTGGTCTCCACCTCGAACCCTTCCGATTGGCCAAGTGCTTGAATGGCCTGTATTCCAGCCTCGATATTGGCATGGCGGTATCCCGCTGTTTTCGTGAAAACGAGCAGCTTGGGTTCAGGGCCACAACCCGTCAAAAAGAGAATAATCAGTGGGAAAAACAAGAACCTTGTCAGTTGCTTCAACGCCATTGCCTAATTTTTTTAGGTGGCAAGGATAGCGTTTTTCATTGAAACAGCGGGGTAGGTTTATTCCAAAAAACCTTACTCAAAACCTATTTTGCTCAAAAGCAAAGGGTCGCCATCGGCATGACTTTCAAATTGGTACTGATAAATGCCGTCAGCCCCTTTTACAATCAACAAATCGGAGGGACTCTCAAGAGGCATTACTTCCAAGGCGTTCATGTCCTTGGCGTTGGCCACCAATTTGTCCGAAAGCAGTTCTTCATTGGAAATGTCATATATTTTAAGGCCATTCACACCATCGCAGAGGTACAGATAGCCATCCTGCACGGCAAGACCGTGAGGGTCTTCCATCGGATAAATGCCAGTAATGAAAGCAGGATTGTTGGTTGTCAATCCAGTCACGACAAGTTCGGTTCTTTCTGTATAGCATTGGTTGTCAGTGTTTTTGGAATAAAAAACCAAATCGTCTTTGTAGGCAAAATAATCACAAGGAGTGACCTGTGATAATGGGTTCGAACCAGCTACCATGATGCCATTTGATACATCAAAAATGGTGGTACCAAAAGGATTGGTAGCGGCCAAACTATTCTTGAAGTTGGAAAGCTTCATTGCTTCCAGAAGGAAAAGTTGCGAGGATAGAAATTCGGGTTGAGCAGGATTTTGAAGGTCAATAATGTTGAGGGTTTCATTGTCCAGGCCATACAGTTTCCCCTCCAAAATCGTGAATTGTGCAATGGAGGCATCGGTCAGAAAGCGGGTGTAGCCATCGGCAATAGTGGCGGAATCCAAGCTGTTGGCCAAAGCGAATTCATTGCCGTTGAAAAAGTCCTTGTCCACGACTGCCACCAATTGTCCTTCATTGTTGGATAAGAATTCAGCGTCCGATGCACAGTCCAAAACCATCGTTATTGGTTCTGTTTTGTAGGAAAAGGCTATCTCGCCAGTTTGTTCTTTTTCCCAGAAGGCATTGAATACATTTGACAGCCTGTTGGTAGGCATATAAGAAATTTGGTCAGGCATTGTACCCGGCGTTAGGGGTGCAAGTTCAAAAATCAAGAGGTCAACATAGCTATTGGCATACAAAAAGCCATTATTAACCATAAAATTATAGTTGCCAGGAATTTCCAGAAATCCTGCGCTGATAGGATTGGATGGGTCAGTGTTGTCAAACACATGGATGCCCTGTCCCTGTTCATTGATGAACAATTGGGTTCCAATGCCTTCAACTCGCCCCGGTGATTGAATGGGGCGTGGCAATCCGAAGAGGATGCCCTTGCCCCGAATAGCTTCCATTTTCTCATAAATGGGCACAACCCTCGTGAAACTTACGGTTCTCGTACAAACGTCTTTTAGGCATCCATTCAGGCCGATACTTGCGAGGACAACTCCAAGAACCAGGAAATATTGATTCAATTTCATTGAACAAAACTTTGATTGGGTACAGGATTAAGGCTGCGAATATACCAAGGCTTATAAAACCATTGACCGCCGAGCTTTGGCTTCGCTTGGTTTACCGGGTCAGACATAAAAATTCCTATTCAGGGTTGGGCAATAAGGGAAGATTCTCTTCCAGTTGAACCATTGTTCGATTTTGTTATTTTTGCAGAGCTTTTTGGGTAGGGTTCAAGCAATCCAGATAGGATTGCCCATTAAACTCACAAAGCAAACTTCAACTCTCCAAAACATGTCACTTAATTTTTCCATTGCCCTGCTAATGGGCGGTTGTTTGTTTTTGGCCTGTCAAAATGATGAAAAAAGTGCCGAAAACCAACGGCCTGACTACAAGAAAGACGACCTTCTTGGCCGCTGGGAGCTACAAAGAGGGTTCAGGAACGGGAAGGAAACAGAGACGCTGACAGGTACCTACTATGAATTTTCAGAAGAGACCTTGAAGACCAATTTGACGCCAACAACGATGGAAACTGCCTTCGAATACAGCTATTCGGACAATACCATCAAACAAAAAGGAGAAATCCCCCTAACCTATGCGGTGGATTCGCTCACTACCGACTTCCTTCAAATGAGCGTTACCATCAACAATTTTCCTTTCAAGCTGGAATTGAAAAAGGTAATGCCTGACACAAGTACCATCCACACAGACACTATCAGTTTATAGGGATTAGTTCAGCGCCAGAAGGGACTTTCACTAACAGGCCATGTTCACCATCATTGAAACCGAAGACGAGTCAAGCTCGATTTTCTCGGAAAGATACCAGTCATGTTATCATTCCAAGCACGGAGCGGTACGGGAATCAACGCATGTTTTTATTGAAGGCGGCCTTTGTTTTGTATCAGCCTTCAATAAATCGTTGAAAATCTTCGAGATGGGGTTCGGTACCGGCTTGAATGCTTGGTTGACACTTCAGAAAACGGTCGAGTTGGGTTTAAACGTAGCATACACCAGTTTGGAATTGCATCCACTTCCACCCAGTATCACTTCCAGTTTAAGTTATCCATGCCTACATGAAAAGTTGCCTCCAGCGCTTTTCCAGCAATTGCACCAAGTTGGTTGGGAAGAATTCCATGAAATTCATGCGGGTTTCAGGTTGAAAAAGATAAACGCTAATCTGTTGGAATGGAAGCCCGACGAACTTTATGACCTTGTGTTTTACGATGCGTTTGGCCCGGAGACACAGCCATTGCTTTGGGATGAAAACATGATGGCCAAAATGGCAAAATGGCTCGTCCCCAATGGCGTTTTGGTGACGTTTTGTGCGAAAGGTTCTTTCAAACGGGCATTGAAAGCCGCAGGATTTGAGGTGACATCATTGCCCGGCCCACCCGGCAAACGGGAGATGACGAGAGCGGTGTTGAAATGATTGAATTAGGTGCTTATCCTTTTACTACCCCTAATTCCTTTCCGACTTTAGTAAATGCGGCCACCGCCCTTTCAAGATGCTCCTGCTCATGGGCAGCCGACACTTGCACTCGAATCCGAGCCTTGCCCTTTGCCACCACCGGAAAGAAAAATCCAATGACGTAGATGCCTTCTTCCAACAGCTTTGCAGCGAAATTTTGCGCCAACACGGCATCATAAAGCATAATGGGCACAATCGGGTGAACGCCAGGGATAATATCAAAACCCGCTGAAGTCATGGCATTTCGGAACCATTGCGTATTCCGTTCCAGCTTGTCACGCAGGTCGGTCGTTTCCGTCAGCATGTCAATCACTGCGATGGAAGCGCCAGCTATGGAAGGTGCCAAAGTATTGGAAAACAGGTAAGGACGGCTCCGTTGGCGCAGCAACTCCACTATTTCCTTCCTTGCAGCGGTGAACCCACCGCTTGCGCCACCAAGTGCCTTTCCAAAGGTTCCTGTGATGACATCTATCCTGTCCATGACACCCCGATGTTCGTGCGTACCCCGGCCAGTTTTGCCAAGGAATCCAGTGGCATGGCATTCGTCAATGGCCACCATTGCATCGTACTTATCGGCTAAATCGCAGATTTTATCCAACTGGGCAATTGTGCCGTCCATGCTGAAGGCGCCATCCGTGAAAATCATGCGGCGGCGGGCATCTTGGCAGGACTTGAGCTGCTCTTCCAAATCGGCCATGTCGTTGTGCTTGTAGCGCAGCCGGTTGGCCTTACAGAGCCGAATGCCATCTATGATACTTGCGTGGTTCAGTTCATCCGAAATCACGGCATCTTCTGCACCAAGCAATGGCTCGAACAAGCCGCCATTGGCATCAAAAGCCGCAGCGTAAAGTATAGCATCTTCCTGCCCAAGAAAGTCGGCGATTTTCCGTTCCAAGGTTTTATGCAGGTCTTGCGTCCCACAGATAAAGCGGACAGAAGAAAGGCCAAAACCATGCGTGCGAATGGCTTCGTGCGCTGCCTCAATCACTTTCGGATGCGATGAAAGCCCCAGGTAATTGTTGGCGCAGAAGTTCAACACCTCCTGACCTTGGTCTGTTTTGATGACAGGGCCTTGCGGAGTCACGATGACCCGCTCTTTTTTGTAAAGCCCTGCATCCTTTATTTCTTGGATTTCTTGCTGAAGTGCTGTGCGGACGTTATTGAACATGGTGGTAGGAATTGTTGAAATTGTGTTTCTTTGACAAGTTCTGTGGTAAAGGGGATTACTAAGCCCGATAGGGATTGGTAAGCCCGGCAGATAGCCCGCCCGCTCAGGCCTAATAATCCCTATCGGGCTTACCAATCCTTCGCTACCACAAAAATTGTCAAAGAACGGAAATTGTTAAATGGTTGACTGGTTAAGCGGCTTGGTACTTATCCTTTAGGTGAAACAGCATGTCTTTCGTCATTTCTTTCAGGTCGAAGGCTGGCTTCCAATTCCAGTCTGAGCGGGCAGCCGAGTCGTCAATGCTCTCCGGCCAACTTTCGGCAATCTGCTGCCGAAAATCGGGAACGTAGTTGACTTGGAATCCAGGTTTCAATGCTTGTATCGAGCTTGCGATTTCGGCAGGCGAAAAACTCATTCCTGCCAAGTTATAGCTCGTGCGTACCTTGATTTCATCTGACGGAGCTTCCATTAGTTCAAGGGTTGCACGGATAGCGTCATCCATGTAAATCATCGGAAGCACGGTGTTTTCACTTAGAAAACAATTATACCCTTCGCTCTTTACCGCATAGTGATAAATTTCTACGGCATAATCAGTTGTGCCGCCTCCTGGGTCGCTTTGCCAGCCAATAACACCTGGATAACGAAGGGAGCGAATATCCAAATCGTATTTAAGATGGTAGTATTGGCTCCAAAGTTCACCCGCAGTTTTGCTCATCCCATACACGGTGGTAGGCTTTAGCACAGCGTCCTGTGGGGTCATCTGACGAGGAATATCCGCACCAAAAACGGCGATGGAGCTTGGATAGAAAATTTTTCCGACTTTTTTTTCACGGGCCACTTCCAACACGTTGAAAAGTCCGCCCATATTGATGTCCCAAGTCTGCAATGGGTTTTGCTCCCCTTTGGCTGATAGAATGGCTGCGAGGTGGTAAATCTGTGTGATATTATGCCGGCCCACCACATCCGCAATGGCCTTGGCGTCCATCACATTGAGCAGTTCAAATTGCCCTTCTTGGTCGTTGGCGGCGCGGATGTCGGTTGCCAACACGTTGTTTTCGCCGAATTCCTTTCTCAATGCTCCCGTCAGCACCGAGCCAATTTGGCCATTGGCGCCTATGACGAGTATGCTTTCTTTACTCATAGATAGCTTGGTTAGGTTTTGCGGGCGAAAGGTAGGAATTCTACTTTGAAGGCTGGTTTGGAAAGCTGGGAATGTTTTCCAAAAACTGCCATTGCCCTGTTTCGTAATCCAATTCGCAGCAGTAATTGGTCATGCCATTCGTCAGTACCAAGTACTTGACTCTCAATGGCAAATTGTAGGACGCCACTTGCCGCAAGGTTGCCTCCGATAGCGGCACGTGGATGGATTTGCATTCTACCAAGAGATAGGGCTGCATGTCCCAATCATACACCAAAATGTCGCACCGCTTCGTCAACTCATTGACTTTCAGCATTTTCTCAGTCCTGATTCTGTTCTTTGGAAAGTTTTTCTCCTTTAATAGATAGCTTAGGAACAACTGCCGAACAACCTCCTCAGGTGTCTGCACGAGGTATTTATTTCGTATAGGGTCAAAAATGAAAACCTTGCCCTCCCGTTTCGCCAGGTTCAGGTTGGGTTGAAATTCCAAAAGGTTCAGTTGGATTGTCGTGCTCATATGAAAATGGAAAAGGCAGCATTTTTAGCTGCTGCCTTTTCTTGGTCTTATTCATCGGAGAAGCGTCACATCGCCTTTTTGGGTGTATTGCTTGCCGCTGCCTCCTTTTATTTGATAGACAATCTTATAGATGTAAACGTCCGAAGGGGCCTCCTCATTCTTTTGCTTGCCATCCCACCCATCTTCTGGGTTTTCGTTGTCGTAAACCAATTGGCCCCATCGGTTCCAAATCAGGAATTCGTTGATGGTCAAAGGTACCTGGCTTACAATCATGAAATTTTGGTTGGTTTCATCACCATTTGGCGAGAATGCATTGGGCATTGCCAGCGGTATGTTGTGGATGGAAACCTCACTTGAATCAATGCTGGAACACCCAGCTGGAATCACGATTTCCACCCTGATTGACTGGTTCTCAAATCGTTTGTTGTCCGGCCCAAAAATCTCTGCGGCGTTCAATACTTCTGAGATGTTTTCGCTGGTAGTTGAAACCAAAGTGTCGTTCAGGTACCAATTGTAGGTCGCACCGGGCAATACTTCCGGTGATGTGTTAGCCATGAGCACAAACTCTTCACCTTCATAGATAATGCTATCGTTTACGATGTACTCCTCCGCAGTTACCGAATTAATGAGGAAGCCTTCTATTACAAACACCTTCATTTCATCCGACGATTCACAACCAAATTCATCTGTTACAGTCAATTTATAGGTCATGTCGCTACAGGTAGTGACGGTTGCAGTTGCCGTGTTTGAAATAATGTTCCCAGCCTCGTCAGTCCAAGTAAATGTTACATTCGGATCGGTGGAAGAGCCATTCAGCACCGCTTGCTCTCCGGCTGGTATGGTCAAGTCAGGTCCGGCATCCACTGGAGGCCCTGGTCGCACGACCAGCTTTGCCGTTGCGCCGGTTGGACAGCCAAAATACTCAGCACTCACCGAAAAATCCGTCGTACTGCCAACGGTTGCGATTGGTTCCCTGATATTCGGGTCGTTCATGCTCTCCGTCGGGTTCCAGACGAAGTTCTTCAATTCGGCGGGGCCATTGATGCTAAATTGCACTGATTCATAAGGGCAAATTGTGTCCAGTTCTGGCACTATCTGAATATCTATAGGCGGAATCACGATTATTTCGATGGAATCAATGCTGGTGCAAGCATTAACAATCGTTCGGCGGACATAGGTATGTGTGTCAATGGCATTAAAAACGAGGTTGAGGAAAGAATCAGGTGTCAAGGCACCAGGTGTTCCCCCTATCCACATGAGTTCTATCCCAGGGAAATTGCCCGGCTCGTAAGTTGGCGAAACCAAGGTTACCTCTTCGCCAAGGCAAAAGGTGGGCTTGTTTGGCAGTGCGCTAATGGACAAGTCGGGCAACGAATCCACATAGACCAATACAGAATCAGTTACAGTGCAAGTAGGGCCGACCAAGGTCGTGTAATACCAGGTACTCACCGGTGGGTTGACGACCACTTCTTGGGGGCTAACCTGGTTCATAAAGAAATTGGGCGACCAAGAAAGACCCGCATTGTTGTTGGTGTTGGTGCTCGTCAAAGTGGCGCTTTCCCCAACACAAATGAAGACGGTGTCAGGGTTTTGAATTTCTACATCAATGGGAATAACTGTGATTGTCACTTCGGCTGTGTCCTTGCAAGTTCCCGATGAACTTGAAGCAATCAGCGTATAAGTCGTTGTGACATCAGGGGTGGCTATAGGGCCTGAAACATTGCCACTGGGGGAGAGGCTGCTATCAGGAGTCCAAGAATAGGTCGTGGAACTGACCAATATTTCAGAAGCAAGTTGTACGCTGTAGTTTTGGCAAATGGTCGTGTTGCTTGCAACAACCGGGAAATCGAATGGGTCAACAATTATGGTCACGTTGTCGGTTGCGGTGCATCCGCCAAGTTCTACTGTCACCTCCAAAGGGATAAAATTCTCATTAGGCCCTGGTGCGATGGTCTGAACCGGATTGTTCGGGTCGGGAAGGCCAATGAAGAAAGTGAACCATTCGAGGTTATTGTTGGCCACATTGTTTTCTGCGGTCAATGTGATGCTTTCACCGCTGCATAAGTAGATGGTTTCTCCTGCCGGACTGATATTGACCATTGGGTCAATTACTTGTAGAAAAATGGAATCCACGTCACTGCATATGCCCAAACTCCCAGTGACTGTCACCCACATGCTTGAATCAGGGTCGGCGGTTGGGTTGGAAATTACGGCATCGGAGAAAATGTTGGCTGGTTGCCAAGCGTAGGTTTGCGCCCCGGTCGCTTGCAACTGTATGCCAGCACCAGCGCAAACCAGCAAGGTATCTGGCCCTTCGTCCAGAATTGCCACAGCAAGTTGGTCATATAACAGCAACTCCATGTCGGCAACGGTTGTTGCACCGCAACCAAAATCACTGACAAGCTGAATGGTAATGGTTTCGGTTCCCTCTTGCAATAAGTCATTGATGACCGATATGTCAAAACTAAAGACTTCTTGCCCAGTAACGAAAGTGATTGTGCCAGGCAAATTGAGGGAGTAATCTACGCCATGCGTTGCGGTTCCGCTCAACACGACTTCATAAGTAACAGGGTTTTCCAATTCTTTCGACAAACTAATGTTGATTACATCGGGCATGGTTACACAGGATTCCACCAGGTATTGGATGCCAGAATTATAGGTAACGCTCAAATTGGGCGAACCACCTTTGATATCCGAAATGAAAACTCCAGAGTCAAAGACACGGTCAAATGTGGCAGGGTCTCCGAAATCAGGCGACCTATCAGCAATGGCCAATTTCAAATGGTAAGTGTTGCAAGGGATGGTTTCGATCCTTGCTGTCAGGCTTTTTTTGATGCCAAGGGAATCAGAGGTCAACCCATCATATGCTATGCTCTGGCCATTTTGGTTGTCACGATAATAGGCCCAGTTTGAGGTATAGTTGACACTATTGATTTGTATGAAATCCCCACTTGGCAATGTGGCAATGTTTTCTTGATTGCCAATATTGGGGTCGCCTGTAATTCCGGGTCCTGAGACCAAAAATGCAAAAATGTCGTTGTACACCGAATTAACGTATTCCGGGTATTCTTCAGAACCGAAAACGTACTCAAAATTGATTTCATCCGTGGCTGCAAATACATCCAATTCAACGATACAGGCATCCACCGAGAACAGGGGGTCGCCTGCCAATTGCGAGAGATAGTCCAGGTCCGAGTCGCCATCCAATCCAAGGTCTTCCGAAGTGAAAAAAGTGCCTGGATTTGCCACATTAGCTGCGCTTCCACTGGTCAACAGCATACCTTTTTCTAAGCCCAAATCGGAGTTCGGCCCAGCTTGAAAGGTAGCCATCTGGCCACCTTCACAATCTATATTGGTGATGGTGATGGTAGTCTGGCCACCTACGATGCTTTCAACAATCTCTTGCGGCGTGGCATCGGTCTGTACCGATATCGGCTGGTTAGGTTGGCAGGCTTCCGTGGTGCATTCCCATTGCCCCAAGAAACCCTCAAAACTGGTGGTGGCATCCGAATTGAAAACGATGGTTAGGCAACCGCTTTGCGCAGCAACGGAATAACAAACCCCACCGTAATTGGCGCCATCCCCTGAACCCGTAATCTCCCCTATGAGGGGCGATTGGGCATTTGGCCCGTCAAAGAACAACATTTGGTCTGTTGTAAAGAAAAAATCAGACTGTTCTATATTGTAGTATTCAAGGGTAAAATTGATGCAATTATGTGGCTGGTCTGGACAGATGGTATAGGTGAAATTCTCGTTATTGCCATAATCCTCTTCGGGGCCGCCCGAATCGGTCAGCGTGCCGCTGCAAGCCGTCGAACCGCCTTCGTCAATCGTGAAAATGGGGGGCTTTTTAGTGATGCAGAGTTTGAACGCTCCAGAGTTCGGGGTGCCGGTAGCCGACCAGTCATTGACTTTGAAAAAATAGGTGATGCCGGGCGTAAGACCTATCAAATCCACAATAAGCTCAACGTCTCCGTTATTGGAGGTTTCGCAAGTAAGGAGTTGAAGGCCATTAAATTCGCAATCGCCCCGATAGACGGCCAACTGCGGGTTTGCAATTGGGGCAAGTCCAAGTGCTGTATCCGGGCAAGCAGTAAGGGTTATCCGGTAATCCAAAATGGTATCCACCGCTACGAATGAGAACCAGACATCCCGGTTAGTGTTCCCACCAACCCAACAGCCCGGAATATTGTCAGCGCCAATATTGGAGGCCGTAGCTCCGACATTGTTGAATAATACGTTGTTTGGACAAACTGGTGCAGGGCCAAGGTTCACGATGCCACTACAATCGTCATTGGAAGGTTGGGCAAAAGCTGCCACCACAAGTAGCAACAAGGTGAATGTGCAGAAATACTTCATTTTTTTAACGTTAAGGAACGGGGCAATAATAATGTGTACATCTTGGCTGGACCTTTTTCCTTCTAAAACGTGGAAAAAATAAGTCCGTAGCCCTGCTATGCACTGATTTTTTCAACGTCTTACAAGAAAAAATTGCTCACCCAATCTTGTACACTTTATTAATGCCCCGTTCCTAATCCTTTTTTCAGAAAGTCAAGCTACCAATTACAGTTTTATTTCAATGGGTGTGGACAAACTCATTTTGGCCACACAGAAAACAACCGTAAACTCACAAAGTGCTGTCTGCATTTGCAAACAATGGCCAAAAATAGAAACCCACGGTGAATACTCACCCTTAGTAGTTGAAATGTGAAAGAATTAGCAGAAATAAACTTGGCAAAAAGGAAAGGGATTGGAGCAAATCCCCCAATCCCTTTACATAAATCCATACAAAGCATTATTCCTGAACTCTTGTCGGCAGGTAGATTGGTTCTTTGCTCCCGCAAAAACCAATTTCAGTCAAGCCTCCGACCCACCCCATAGGTTATTTCAATTCCTTTGGTTTCTCCGACATGTGCTTTGTGGCGACGAACGATGCCACCATTTGAGACAGCATATCGGTAGCCGCCGAAGGAGCATTTGGCAACAAGATTAGGTTGCTGTTGGCATTTTCACCGACCGAATGGAGGGTGTCATAGTGCTGTGTTATCACAATCAGTGCCGAAGCTTCCTGGGAATTGATACCTACATTGTTAAGGATGCCAACTGATTCTTCCAGACCCCTTGCAATCTCCCTTCTTTGGTCGGCAATACCCTGACCTTGTAGCCGCTTGCTTTCTGCTTCTGCCCTTGCCTTGGCTACAATTCTGATTTTTTCGGCCTCGCCTTCATACTCGGCTGCAATTTTCTTGCGCTCGGCTGCATTGATATGGTTCATGGCCTGTTTCACTTCTGCTGCCGGGTCAATATCCGTAACGAGGGCTTTCACGATGAAATAGCCATACTCATTCATGGCCTCATCAAGTTCTCTTTTGATGGCGACCGCAATATCATCCTTGCGCTCAAAGACATCATCCAATTTCATTTTAGGCACCTCTGCCCTCACCACATCGAAAATGTAGGACGACATCTGCTCAAAAGGGTTTTGCAATTTGTAAAATGCGTCATACACGCTTTCGGGTTTGATGAGGTATTGTACCGAGACCTTTATGCTGACAAAAACATCATCCTTTGTCTTGGTTTCAACTGGCACATCCAATTGTTGGATTTTAAGGCTTATTCTTCCAGCGATGGAATCAATGAAAGGGATTTTGAACTGCAATCCAGCATGACGGATGCTATGAAACTTTCCGAACCGATGAATAATGGCAGCGGTTTGTTGTTTCACCGTGAAAAGACCTGTTGTTACGATGATGAAACCCAGAAAAATCAGGAAAGGAAGAAAAAAGGGAAATTCCATGGTTAAGGTTTTTAATGAAAAATGAAGCGCTTGAGACTTTCTTGTATGAGCTAAAAGGATGAAATTCTCAACAGCCCCAATGGTAGATGGCTAAAAGTACGCCTTTTGGCGAAGTTGTCAAACAAAAAAATCCTTCCACCGCAATCGGTGGAAGGATTCTTCATAAGACAAGCAATAGCTTGAATGTTGTTATTTTGGATTCACCAATTTAAAAACAACCCGGCGGTTTTTCTTCCTGCCATCGGCAGTGCTGTTGTCGCCAATTGGGTCGCTTTCACCATGACCTGCATGGGTCATGAGTGACTTGGCGATGCCTTTGCCAGCTAGGTATTCAAAGCAGGTTTTTGCCCTGTTTTCAGAAAGCTGCTGATTGGCAAAATCGTTGCCTTGGCTGTCAGTGTAACCGTCAATCGTCAAGCCATAGCCTGGGTAACGCTTCATGACTTCAGCAATTTGGTCGAGTACTTTCACAGAAGAAGGCAGAAGTTTGGCTTGGCTGGTCTCAAACTGGACATTTTTCATCGCCAAATCGAGCACAGCCTTGTCTTCGGCCTTAATTTCTGGGCAACCGTCATTATTAACAGGACCTGCGAGGGTAGGGCACTTATCTTTTGGATCTGCCACGTTGTCGTTGTCGGTATCCGCACAGCCATTGAATTTCTTCACGCCTGGGTCTTTCGGACACTGGTCAACGTTGTCAGCAATACCGTCATTGTCGGTGTCAGGGCAACCACTTTGCTCAGCCGGACCTGGGTCATTTGGGCAGGCATCTTTGTCATCCGTGATACCGTCACGGTCAGAGTCAGGGCAACCGTTCATAGCAGCGATACCAACAACAGTCGGACAGTTGTCCTCCTTGTCAATGATGTTGTCACCATCCGTATCTGGGCAACCTGCGAAGCGGCGCAAGCCAGCCTGGTCTGGGCAATCATCGGCGTTGTCAGCCACACCATCACCATCACGGTCAGGGCAGCCGTTCATGCGCTGCTCACCTGGCTCATTCGGGCAAGTGTCATCCTTGTCTGCCAGGCCGTCACCATCTGTATCAGGGCAACCTGCCAAGGTCGTAGATCCTGCAATGGTTGGGCAGCTATCTTCCTCATCCACAACGCCGTCATCATCGGAGTCTTTGTCACCAAACATGAAACCAACTTTGAGGCCACCAAAATTGTATTTGTCGTTGTCTTCTGGGTTACCAGTTTCGTTCGAAATACCGTCAATATCATCCGAAAAAGTAAGGCGAGAAGCGTACTCCAAGGCAAGGAAAACCCTGCTATTGAGGTCGTAGCGAAGGCCAACCCCAAGCGGAAGGGCAAAGTTACCTTTCTTGATTTCGGTTTCTCCGTTTTTAGTTTTTGGGTCGCCCATACCAAATCCAATACCTGCCAAAATATAGGGGGAAAGTTTCTTGTTGAAAGTAGAGCCATCATACCGGCGTTTTCCCAAGAAATCATATTCTCCTGTAATACTGAATTCAATCAATGACTTCGAGAAAGAAGCTCCCCTTTCCCGGTTGCGGTCATAGTTTGCATCATCACCTTGGATTTTTCCGTAGTTCAGGTTGCCAAGGATAGCAAAGCTAGGCTTTACTTGGTTGCGGATATTGATGCCGAATGCAGGGCCAGCCTGCCCGAACAAGGTGAAATCGGGTTCCACCAAATCGCCCCAATAGTTTGACATGCCCAAGAATAGGCCGCCACCCCATTTTTGCTGAGCAGATACCAGTATCGGCAAAACCATCAGAAAGAAAAGAAGTCTTACTTGTTTCATGACTAATTTTTAAGTTCATCAATGTATTTCCAAAACCTTGGAGGAACCTGTACAGGCTTGGAAGTACATTAATCGGTATGGAAATTTAGAATGTTTAGTGAAAAATGGGGCCAACAACAAGCATAAATTGCGGATGTGGCATTAAAAAGTTTTGTTATGGAGACGCAAATCTATGAGAATTTTTTAAAATGCCCAAAATTTTCAGGTGTATGTTTTTCGATTTGTGTTTTGATGTAGCTTAGAACTTCTAAGCTGCCCGCCTGTTAATGATTAACTTTGCCGCATGCTTGGCTAATGGAGGCATTACCTTGAAAAATCAACAAAAACTTCGAGCAAAAATGGCAAAATTTTCAATTGACCTAAAGAAAGGCAGTTTGTCCCAAACAACCAACGAAATCATTGTTGGAATTGACCTCGGCACGACGAATTCATTAGTTGCTTACGTAAAGGACGGGGTGCCTGTTGCAGTCCGTGACCAAAAAAACAAACTAACTTTGGTGCCTTCCATCGTTCATTTTGATACAACTGGTACAGCCTCCGTAGGAGTTGAAGCACATAAGGAGTTGGTTTCAGACCCAGCCAATACTATTTATTCGGTTAAACGGCTGATGGGCAAATCTTTCAGCGATGTGGAAACGGTTAACGAGCACCTTGGCTACCAGATAATAGACGATGGCACAGATAACCTGGTCAAAATCAAGGTAAGAAATAGGTTCTATACACCGATTGAACTTTCATCCCAGATTCTAAAGGCTTTGAAAACAAATGCGGAGGCTGAGCTTGGAACCTCTATTTTGAGGGCGGTTATCACAGTGCCTGCTTATTTCAATGATGCGCAGCGACAAGCAACAAGGGATGCAGGTAAGCTGGCTGGTTTGGATGTCCTTCGCATTATCAATGAACCTACCGCTGCAAGCCTTGCCTACGGGCTTGGTTCAGTGGATGCTCAAACCATTGCCGTTTATGACCTTGGCGGTGGTACTTTCGACATTTCCATCCTCCAGATTCAAGATGGTATTTTTGAAGTGCTTTCCACCAATGGGGATACCTTTCTTGGCGGCGACGATTTCGACCAAGCCTTAGTTGCTGATTGGTCAAAGACCCATAACATTGCAACCCGACCTGAATTCCAATCCAAATCAGCCATGCAGGCGCTTCGACTTTTGGCTGAAAAAGCCAAAAAACACCTGAGCCAGCATCCAAATTTTGAGGAAGAACATGAGGGGATTAGGTTCAGTATATCAAAGGAAGCGTTCGAGGAATTGGTAACTCCTTTGATTGAACGCACTATATCGTGCTGTGCACAAGCCTTGAAGGATGCAAAGCTGACCACAACCGATATCCAGCATGTGGTCATGGTGGGTGGTTCGACACGAGTGCCCCTCGTCAAATCGAAGGTCGGTTCCTTTTTTGGTAAACAAGTCTATGATTCCCTCGACCCCGATGAAGTAGTGGCGCTTGGTGCGGCCATTCAGGCCGATGTGTTGGCTGGCAACCAGAAGGATGTCCTTCTTTTGGATATTACCCCGCTCTCCTTGGGCATAGAAACGGTGGGCGGATTGATGGATACCATTATTCCAAGGAATACCAAGGTGCCAGCAAAGGTGGGAAGACAGTACACTACTTCTGTTGATGGGCAAAGAAACCTGAAAATCGCTGTTTACCAAGGCGAGCGTGATTTGGTGGAAAACAACCGTAAATTAGGTGAATTCATCCTTCGTGGAATCCCCCCCATGCCAGCAGGGCTGCCGAAAATTGAAGTTCATTTCATTATCAATGCAGATGGCATTATGAAAGTGAAGGCCAAGGAACTTCGCTCCGGCCTCGAACAAGCCATTGAAATCAAGCCTACCTATGGAATAACCGAAGAGCAGATGGCCCTCATGCTGCTCGATTCCATTCAAAATGCACAGGCTGATATGGGTACAAGGGCCATTCTCGAAGCGAGGAATGAGGCCCAACATGTACTCCATTCCACTGAAAAGTTCATTTCGCAACACAAGGAGTTGCTGACCGAGGAAGAATTAGCAACTGTCTTGGAATTGCAAAGCGAACTGAAACGGACCAGTGAAGGCACCAATAAAGACGAGATTAACCAAGCCATCCATAACTTGAACGAGTACACCGCACCCATGGCGCACCGTGCAATGGACAAAGTTGTGCTGGAGGCGATGAGAGGACAAAAAATCTAAATCGAAGGCTTTTCCTTTTATGAAAATCATCAAATTATCCTACTCCAAAGTACCGCTTTTTGCCAATCGGGACCTAAAATACATCGAAGAAGTCCCAGCCCTTCGGCCATTTTTCAAGTATCCAGTCAACATAGATTCTTTCAGGCAGGCGATTGCAGATAAGGGCAAGGAAGTGATTGACCGAGAAACCCTGGTCAAAGTAATGAAGCAACAACACGAAGGCTTGGATACAAGTCAAGTTGTTTTGCATAACATCGAAAAGCTGCTGTCGCCCAACAGTTTTACGGTCGTGACCGCACATCAGCCTTCCTTGTTCACGGGGCCGTTGTACTATATTTTCAAAATAGTCTCCACCATTAACCTGGCCAAAAGCTTGTCTTCGGCTTATCCTGCCTTCAATTTCGTTCCCGTGTTTATCACCAGTGGCGAAGACCATGATTTTCAGGAAGTCAATCACCTAAACTTATTTGGGAAAAAGCTGGAATGGCAAAGTGGCGAGACGGGCGCTGTGGGAAACATGAACACAGCCTCGCTGAGCCAAGTCTTGGCCGACCTAAAGGTTGTTTTGGGCAGTTCAGAACAAGCAAATTCGATTTACAACCTCATCGAACGGGTGCATACGAAGAACGAACGCTATGCTGATGCCGCATTTGAACTGGCGCATGAGCTGTTCAAGGATTACGGCTTGGTCGTTCTGAACACCAATAACAAGGAACTAAAACGGGTTTTTGCCCCAATGATTAAAGAGGAAATCTTCCAACAGCCGTCCCTGCCGTTGGTCAATGAAAGCATTGCGCAGCTTGAAGCTGCCGGGTTTCCCTCACAGGCTACTCCCCGTGAAATCAACTTTTTTTACCTCGGCGACCAATTCAGGGAACGGATTGTGCTGGAATCGGGCAACTTCAAAGTGTTGAACACCGACCTTGTTTTTACGAGGGAGGAAATGGAGGCAGAAATTGACTCCCACCCAGAACGCTTCAGTCCAAATGTGGTCATGCGCCCCATTTACCAAGAAAAAATCCTACCCAACCTGGCCTATATCGGGGGTGGGGGAGAGCTGGCCTATTGGTTGGAGCGGAAGGCGCAGTTCGAACATTTTGGCTTGAACTTCCCAGTATTGGTGCGGCGAAACTCGGCCATGTGGGTGGATGCCAGCAGCGTGAAACGAATGGAAAAATTGGGTGTTTCCGAGGAGGATATGTGGTTGGATTCCAATGAATTGGTGCGGCAATACCTGCACAAAAACGCAGAAGCTGAATTCACGCTCGTAGAAGAAGCCAAGGAGTTGAAAGTTGTTTTCGAAAAAATTGCGGAGCGAACAAACAAGGTTGACCCGACTTTGGTGAAAACCGTTTGGGCCGAACATTCAAAAGCCGAGAAAAGCATTGAGCTATTGGAAGCGAAGTTGGTAAAAGCGGAAAAGCAAAAGCATGAAACTGCTATCCAACAACTGCATAACCTTAAAGAAAAACTCTTTCCGGGTGGTGGACTGCAAGAACGGTACGAGAACTTCCTACCGCTTTACTTAAAACACGGCAAGGACTTTTTTCAAGTGCTTTTCGATAATTTCGACCCACTTGATAAGCAGTTCGTACTGATTATGGAATGATGGGAAGGCTGCAAGATTGTCTTATTCAACGGTTTCTTCCGTAACCTTCATTTCATCCTGCTCATCGAGGTAACCCTTTTTGAAGGCTTTCATCAATTTTTTCGCCTTGTCCTTTCTGGTTTCCGGTAGGCTGACTGACTTGAAAATTAGCACGGGCACCTCCCTTATCACGTCAATCTCCTTTATCTTTTCGATGGGATTGTCCATAATTTGTTGAAGCTCTTCTTGCAGTCGGGTGTTTTCCTTGCGGAGCAATACAAGCTCCTTATCCTTTTCAAATGCTTGATTTTCAATATCATGCGAAATCTTTTGCAAGTTTTCCACCGCCATAAGCCTTGCCTCGCTTTCAGATTGCAGCCTTACCAAAGCCGCTTCTTTTTCCCGCAATAGGTTTTCAGCCTCGGATTGTTTCTTGCCCAAGATGGCTGTTTTTCCCCTAAACAGCGTATTAGAGAACAAGAAGCCCAACAATGCCGCTCCTGCCAAAGCGATAAATATCCATAATGGCTCAGTCATGTTGTTCAAGTTTTTTCAATCGTATGTTCAAATATAAGTACGTCCGTGAAATTAGGTTAGATTATTCGCTGCTCAAGTAATTGATTGTCAGCACAATATCGAATACCTAATTCCCAATACCTACTTAGTCACTTGGGTTTCAAGGGAGAAGAAAGATGCCGCTTTACTCAAGGCCAATTTGTATCGCAACAATCGTTTCCTTTCCGTTTTGCGACATGGCTGGTTTCGCTTTCACCTCAATCTGCGCCCGACGGGCACCGTGGTCAACCAAATAGCGCCGAATGGACAAGGCCCTCATTTCGGCCAAGTTGATTCTATCAGAGGCCGCTTCTTCTTCTTGGCCGGAATACCCTGTCAGCACGACTTTGGTTCTCGGCTGTTCTTTCAATATTTTGAGGAGCTTTTTCAAATAAGGTACATGGCTTTTCACGACCTTGTAGTCACCATATTTATAATAGAAGGATTCTGCTTCACTGTATTCTTCTACCTCCGATTCATCCACTTCATCTTCACCTTTGACATCGGTGGCCTGGATTTCTTTCGAATCCGCAGGGGCCGAAAAACTGAAATAGATGGTACCTGTCAGTTTTCCATCCATTTGGAACAAATTGGCTGACTCCATGCCGACTGTCGTAATCTGTTCCGAATTTGCCCCACTTGATTCCAACATGGATTTGACCGCCTCTGCCCTTGCGATGCCAAGGTTCGGAAAGCTGGTCTCGTTTTCCTCTTGCTGGCTGTATATCCCCGTGATTTTTAGGCTGGATTTTTTATCGGCATCCAATTTTTTTGCCACCGATTTTATAACTGGAAGCAGGTTTTCGGCAACAACGGGCGTAGCATCAGAGTACCTAAAAGCAAAAGGATGCTGTACTTTGTACCGCACGCTGTCAACATAAATATTGATGGGAGATTGGCTCGAATTGTTGGCCGTTTGTTCCCCGTCAGATAAAATCCAAGTCCAACCTGACACCCAAAGGAAACACGCTGCCCCAGCCAGTAGTGGGAGAAGTTTGCTCATAGTCAGGATTTTTCAGTGTTTCACGTTTTAAGTTTTTTCGGGGGATAAAGTTAGCGGTAAGTTCCAATGTTCCAAAGAAGTGATCGAATAGCGTTCCGATACAATCCTTGGTATGCGTAATTTTGTTTATAAACCACTCATTTTCAAATACTTAAAAAACAAAAGGCTTGCCAAGAAATTTTGTGCCTTGGCAAGCCTTTTTGCGGAATCGCTTTATTCTTCCCCCAAAAATGGGTAACGGAAGTCGGTTGGCGTCAAGAAGTTCTCCTTGATGGCCCTCGGTGAAACCCAACGCAACAAGTTCCAGACGGAACCCGCCTTGTCGTTTGTGCCAGAGGCTCTTGCCCCTCCAAACGGCTGTTGGCCAACGACTGCCCCGGTAGGTTTGTCGTTGATGTAGAAGTTGCCCGCAGCGTGGCGCAGTTTCTCAAAAGCCAATTGCGTAGCATAGCGGTCGTTGGATAATATGGCCCCCGTGAGTGCGTAGGGGGAGGAGCTATCCACCAGTTCCAAGGTTTTTTCAAACTGCCTTGGCTCGTAAACATAAATGGTGAGCACTGGGCCGAAAATCTCCTCGCACATGGTTACGTATTGCGGGTCTTCCACAACGATGACCGTTGGCTCGATGAAATAGCCTTCTGCCTTGGAATAGTTGCCACCGGCAATGATTTCCACTTTATCGCTCTTCTTCGCATTGGCGATATAGCTGCTGATTTTGTCGAACGCCTTCTCGTCAATCACCGCATTGATGAAATTAGTGAAATCCTCTGGGCTGCCCATTTTCATGGAAGCCAAGTCTTCGAGCAGGTATTTCTTTACGTCCTTCCAAATATTTTTGGGGACGTAGGCACGGGAAGCCGCAGAGCACTTCTGCCCTTGGAACTCGAATGCCCCCCTTCCCAAAGCCACGGCCACTTGCCTCGCATCGGCAGAGGAATGCGCCACCACGAAGTCCTTGCCACCCGTCTCTCCAACGATGCGTGGGTAGGATTTATAGGTCGCAATATTGTTTCCGATGGTTTTCCAAAGCGTTTGGAAAACGCCCGTGCTGCCCGTGAAGTGAAGGCCCGTGAAATCAGGGTGCGAGAAGATGACCTCTCCCGCCGTTTTGCCATCCACAAACACGAGGTTGATGACGCCCGGCGGCAGGCCCGCTGCTTCCAATATCTCCATGATGACCGCTGCACTGTATATCTGCGAATCGGCTGGTTTCCAAACCACCGTGTTGCCCATGAGGGCGGGTGCGCCCGGCAAGTTGCCAGCAATCGAGGTGAAATTGAACGGCGTGAGCGCAAACACGAAACCTTCCAAGGCCCGGTATTCCATGCGGTTCCAGGTGCCAGCCGGGCTTTCAGGCTGCTGGCTGTAGATGTCAATCATGAACTGCACATTGAAGCGCCAGAAATCGCAAAGCTCGGCCACGCAGTCAATCTCGGCCTGAAATGCGTTCTTGGATTGCGCCAACATCGTGGCAGCGTTCATCTTCGCACGGAAGGGGCCTGAAAGCAAGTCGGCAGCCTTGAGGAAGATGGCGGCACGATCTTGCCAAGGCATGTTTTCCCAGTCTTTTTTGGCGGCCAAGGCTGCATTGATGGCATCTTTCACCATGCTGGCGTCAGCCTTTCCGTGGTAGCCAAGGGTATGCTTGAGTTCGTGCGGCGGATGGATGGCTATCCTGCCTTCTCCCATCAGTTTTTCGCCCCCAATGGTCATCGGCACGTCAATGGCCTTCGACTTGAGGGTTTTCAACATGGCCTTGAGGCTGGCTTTTTCCGGTGAGCCGGGTGCGTAGGAAAGTACCGGTTCGTTCTTGGCGACGGGCACTTTGAAGAATGCGTTTGACATGATTTTACTTGATTTGGCAGTGGTTCTTGAAATCGGGCGCAAAGGTAGGAAATCCTATCTTTGCCGCATGATGGAACCAACCATAAAAAAGGACATCCGCCTGCTATCGAAAGAAGACTTGGTGGCAGCATTCCTGGAGAAAGGCGAACCCAAGTTCAGGGCGAACCAGGTATGGGAATGGCTCTGGAAAAAAGGCGCCCACAGCTTTGAGCAGATGACCAACCTCAGCAAGCCGCTTCGAGAGTGGCTCGATGACCAATTTGCCATCCGTTTCATCGTGGAGGACAAGGTGCAGCACAGCAACGACGGCACTATCAAGACCCGTTTCCGGCTGCACGACGGCCACCTTATCGAGTCGGTGCTGATACCCGTGCCGGACGACGACCGCTACACCGTTTGCGTCAGCAGCCAAGTGGGTTGCAGCCTTACCTGCGCCTTTTGTGCCACTGGTCAAATGAAGCGGGTGCGCAACCTCGATGCCGCCGAGATTTACGACCAGGTTCTGCTCGTGAACCGCCAATGCGAGGCGACCTATGGCCACCCGCTCACCAATATCGTTTATATGGGAATGGGCGAACCGCTATTGGCCTACCGTCCCGTGATGGAAAGCATAGACCGCATCACCTCGCCAGAAGGACTTGGCATGTCGCCGAAGCGAATCACCGTGAGCACGGCGGGCATTGCGAAGATGATAAAACAGCTTGCCGAGGACAATGCAAAGGTCAACCTCGCCCTTTCGCTTCATGCGCCCACCGACGAAAAGCGCAACGAAATCATGCCCATCAACGAACAGAACAACCTGGAAGTGCTGATGGACGCCCTGCATTATTTTCACCAAAAAACGGGCAACCGCCTCAGCTACGAGTACATCGCCTTCAACGATTTCAACGAGAGCTACGAGGACGCACTCGCCCTGCTCCAACTCTGCCGCCGCTTCCCCGTGCGGGTCAACATCATCGAATACAATACCGTGGAGGGGCTTGATTTCAAAAAAGCGAACGAGGACAAGATTGACCGATTCGCCCGTTTCCTCAGCAACAATGGCATCATGACCACCGTGCGCCGCAGCCGTGGCAAGGACATAGATGCCGCTTGTGGGCAATTGGCCAACAAGGGATAACCAACCTGCCGCTATGAACCTAACAGACATATGCATCGTGGGCGCTGGGCCGGGCGGTTGTTCGGCGGCTTTGAAGTTGAGCCAACTGGGCATACCCTGCACCATTATTGACAAGGCAGTCTTCCCCAGGGACAAAGTATGCGGCGATGGGCTTACCAACAAAGTGAAATTGGTGCTTGGCCGCATTGACCCTGACCTAATAGCCCGATTCGAGTCGGCTTCGGAGGCATACAATTCCGCTTGGGGCGCACGCATCATTTCGCCCAATGGCCGCCAGCTCGACCTGTCTTTTGTGACAAAATACGACAAGTCGAAAACGCCAAAGCAAGCCTATACCATGAAGCGCTTGGACTTCGACCAATGGCTGGTGAACGAGGTGAAAAGCCGGGCCAATATTGAATACCTCGAAGGCATTTCCATCGAAAAATACGAACGCACTGCCGATGGATACCTCATCTCGAATGCAGATGGGAGTTTTCAGCGGCAATGTCGCCTGCTCATCGTGGCCAATGGGGCGCACTCCAGTTTCAGCAGGCACCACGCTGGTTTGACAAAAGAAGAAAAGCAGCACGCCGCCGCAGTGCGGGGCTACTTCCGTCATGTGGCCGGGTTGCACCCAGATGGGTTCATCGAGTTTCATTTTCTGAAAGAATTTGCCCCCGGCTATCTCTGGATTTTTGAACTGCCAAATGGCCAAGCCAACGTCGGCCTGTTCATGCAAAGTGACCTCATCAGGAAACGCCGACTTAACCTGACCAAAACCCTCCAAACGACGCTTGCCAACCACCCAGCTTTACGCAGCCGGTTCCAAGCTGCCGAGATGGTCGGTAAAATCGTGGGATACGACCTGCCACTTGGCCCAAAGTCCAAACCCATCTCTGGCGACCATTTCATGTTGGTGGGGGATGCCGCCCACCTGATTGACCCCTTCAGCGGGGAAGGCATCGGGAATGCCATCTATAGCGGTTATTTCGCAGCGGAACAGGCGAAAGCCTGCCTTTCCACAAACGACTTCTCGGCCAATACCCTTCGCTCGTATGATATGCGCATTGCGAGGGTACTGGGTGAGGACATGAAATTGAGCCTGATTGTGCAAGCAATGGCCGCAAGACCCTGGCTGGCTAATTCCATCGTAAGCCTGCTTTCAAGCAGCCCAAGGTTGGTCGGTTTTTTGACAGCGAAATATGGTAAAATGCTGCTTGGGAAATAGGTCCAGCCTGAGCAGTCGCAGCACAAAGCCCGCCCGAAAGATGAACAGGAAGACCACCAGGCCATAGACTACCCCCGACACAAGGATAAGCACCGCAGGTACAAAGCTTGTTTCCACGCCAGCACCGAAACTGATCATCATTGGTATGGTGGCCAAGGAAGGTACTACTGAAAGCGAACCATAAAGCAGGAAGATGCCAATGACCTTCAAGAAAATGAGCCAAAACGTGCGGATGGACATGGTGGAAGGGTTTTATTGATGAGAATTTTGGCTAAGGTATTGGATGTTGGGCAGATTTCCGAATGCCTTGAGTATTCAGCGTAATTAAAAACCTGCCCCTCCTTTTTGCTCAAGCTTTCGGTTTCACCGAGCAAACACAGGCCTGCGGCGGCTCGTCGGGGGAGAGCGCCGCCCCCAAGCCCCCTGTTATAACTACTCAACGCTCGTGTCTAAAGCTGTCAACCAGCAGTGCCGTTTTTCAATTGAAGTGACAAGGTATGCGCCAGCGAGGAAGACCCTGTGCCAGCAAGACAGATGGTTTGCTCAAATTTTTTGATAAGCCGTAATCCAAAATTGGCCCCTTTTCGTATTTCTCCCCAAACGGCAATCCTATTAAAAGGAAACATCAACCTGTATAGGGAGGGATTATTCGGAGAAGCCGACTGTCTGGACTGCTCAATAAGTAATTCAGAAAACTACAAACAATTACTAAAATCCATTTAACATGTCAAATCTTCAAACTGTACAACAAATCTACGCCTGCTTTGCGCAAGGCGATGTGCCCGGTATCCTTGAATTCATGGACGAACACGTCCGGTGGGAGGATTGGGCCGACAACCTGGCCCAAAAAGCGGGCGTTCCATGGCTACAAGCACAGCAGGGGAAAGCGGGCGTTTTAGCTTTCTTCCAATACCTGGGCAAGTCCATGCAGGTCAAGGATTTCCATGTTTTGTCCTTTATGGACGGTGGCCAGCAAGTGGCCGTCGAATTCGTGATTGAAGCAGAAATACCGGCCACAGGCGGGCATTATCGGGATGAGGAAATCCATCTTTGGACCTTCAATGAAGCCGGCAAAGTGGTGCGGTTACGCCATTATGCCGATACGTTCAAGCATGTGCAGGCTGCTGGGTTGGTATAGGATAAAACCGCAAGTGCCGCTCCGCTCAACACTTGCTCGAACAGTGCGATAATTAAAGTCCAAGGCGCTGCTTGATTGGGAAGAGGGAACACTTACGACAACGGAGGAGTTACGGCGGCCAGAGGCCGCAACCAAAGCCCGTATGATAGCACAGCTATCAACGAGCAGTGCCGTTTTCCAATTGAAAGGATAAGGTATGCGCCAGCAGGGGAGTGGTGGTGGTGCGGTAGGTCTGAAAAGCCTGAGTACCTATATACAACCTGATTTGATGATTGTTACGCTTCGTCTTCTGAAAAATTTCGGTTCAAAAAATTAGTAATGCTATTTGCGATAGCTGATTTCTCCGTGATATAGCCTTCCCTTACCAAAATTCCTTTTGAGTAATCAGACTCTGTCTGTGAGAGCCGGTAAGAAATTACAATAAGTTCTCCTGTCTCTTCCTTCAAATCCAAAAACTCGAAGAATCGAATCAATTCCTTCAAGGCAAGGTCAAGCTTTCTGTTTGCGACAAGCTTATTAACCTTACTTCTATACAGTACAACTATTGGAGGGGCCATAGTGTAAAGTTTTGCATGGACGTACAGTCCATCAAGGTTAAAGAATCAATGCTCAGTGGGAGAAAATCTGTTGAATCTGTAAGCTGCCTTTTTTAGCCTACGATTGGAAGTGAATCAAAGTGTGCAGTATAAAAGAGAAGTGCAAAACTGGGCCGATTTCAGTTTTATACCTTTAATAAAATAGTGCAACAAACACGCCAAGACTATAAATAAACCACTTTTTCTATACCTTCGCCACTGTTGGTATTATAAAATACTGTGCCAACACCAATACTATCTTTTGTACAGTCAATAAGCAATTCAACAACTGTTCTACGATAACCAGTCTTCAAGTTTTTGAAATCTGGGCAACCATTCCCCTCAAATATGACGACTCCGCAATACCTCGACAATATCGCCCGCCGCTACGCCCAAGGCAACGCCACCGAGCACACCTTCCGGGGCGACCTCCAACAACTCATCGAAAGCCTCGTACCGGACATCCGGGCCACCAACGAACCCAAGCGGCAGTCTTGCGGAGCGCCCGATTATATCTTGACCAAAAAGGAAATCGAAATCGGCTACGTGGAGGCCAAGGACATCGGCGACCGTGACCTCGACGGCCAGAAGAAAACGGGCAACAAGGAACAGTTCGACCGCTACAAGGCCGCCCTGCCCAATATCATCTTCACCGACTACCTCGATTTCCGGCTCTACCGGGATGGGCAGTTCGTGACCAGTATCGCCATCGGCGAGGTAACGGAGAAGGGCATCCGGCCACTGCCCTATAATTTTGCCCAATTCGAGCACCTCGTCAAGGACTTCTGCACCTACGTCGGGCAGACCATCAAAAGCCCGAAGAAACTGGCCGAGATGATGGCCGGGAAGGCCCGCCTACTCTCCGATGTGATAGAGCGGGCGCTCCTCAGCGACGAGAGCCAGCAGGAGGACAGCACCCTGAAGGCGCAACTGCAAGCCTTCCAGCAGATACTCATCCACGACATAACACCCAAGAGCTTCGCCGATGTGTATGCGCAGACCATCGCCTACGGCATGTTCGCCGCACGGCTGCACGACCCCACGCTGCCCACCTTCAGCCGACAGGAGGCCGCCGAACTGATACCCAAGTCGAACCCCTTCCTGCGCAAGCTCTTCGGCTACATCGCCGGGCCGGACATTGACGACCGCATACGCTGGATAGTGGACAGCCTCGTGGAAATCTTCCTCGCCTGCAACGTGGAGGAAATCCTGCGCAACTACGGCAAGGCCACCAAGATGGAAGACCCCATCATCCATTTCTACGAAACCTTCCTGAGCGAGTACGACCCCAAGCTGCGCAAGGCACGGGGCGTCTGGTACACGCCCGCCCCAGTGGTCAGCTTCATCGTACGGGCCGTGGACGAGGTGCTAAAGACCGAGTTCGGGCTGCCCAGCGGCCTCGCCGACACCAGCAAGGTGAAGATGAACGTGAAAGTGCCCACCAGCGACGGGCGCACCAAGTCCGGCTACAAAGACCACGAGGTGGAAACCCACCGGGTGCAGATACTTGACCCCGCCACGGGCACGGGCACCTTCCTGGCCGAGGTGGTGAAGCATATCCACAAGCGCTTCGAGGGGCAACAGGGCATTTGGAGCAATTACGTGGAAACCCACCTGCTGCCCCGCCTCAACGGCTTCGAGCTGCTGATGGCCAGCTATGCAATGGCGCACCTCCAGCTCGATTTGCTGCTGACGGAGACGGGCTTCAAGCCGACCAAGCAGCAACGCCTGCGGGTGTTCCTCACCAATAGCCTCGAAGAAAGCCACCCGGACACAGGGACGCTCTTCGCCAACTGGCTCAGCGACGAGGCGAATGAGGCCAATAAGGTGAAAAGGGATACGCCCGTGATGTGTGTAATTGGGAATCCGCCGTATAGTGGCATTTCATCCAATAATGGTGAATGGATTGCCAGCCTGATAGAGGATTATAAATACGTGGATGGCGAGCATTTCGGTGAGCGAAAGCATTGGCTGAACGATGATTATGTAAAATTCATCCGCTACGGGCAGCATTTCATTGAAAAGAATGGGAGCGGCATTTTGGCTTTTATCAATCCGCATGGATATTTAGATAATCCAACTTTCAGAGGGATGCGCTGGCACTTGTTGAAGACATTCGACAAGATTTATACTTTAGACTTGCATGGCAATAGTACAAAAAAAGAGACAGCGCCAGATGGAAGTGCTGATGTCAATGTGTTTGACATCATGCAGGGTGTTTCAATAAATATTTTTGTTAAAACAGGTAAGAAGAAAAGCAACGATTTAGGCCAAGTCTTACACTTTGATTTATATGGTAAACGTGAACTTAAATACGATTTCCTGAAAGAAACGGGGTTAGGTAAAATTGACTTCAAACAATTAAAGCCAGTCAAGCCAAATTTGTTTTTTGTACCTACAAATGATGAGCTTATTGTGGAATACAATAAAGGGTTTCTTATAAGCGAGTTATTTCTGCAAAATTCAATGGGTTTTGTAACTGCAAACGATGGATTCAATATTTCATTTACGAAAAACGAGGTTAAATCAAAAGTAAATGATTTAATAATCTTAGATGAACAAAAATGGCGGCACCAATACAATAGATTAACAGATGCAAGGGATTGGACTTATTTGACTGCAAAAAAAGATGCTTTAGAAAACAACTCTGAACAAAATATTCAACAAGTATCTTATAGACCATTTGACACTCGCTATACTTTATATACAGGAAATTCACGTGGCCTTTACTCAAGCCCTCAACCAAAAATTACAAATCACATTCTCAATAAAGAGAACATAAACTTCATCAGTGTCAGGTTGGGCAGAAATGAAGATTTTCACAACTATTTTCTGTCTAAATCCATTACAGACAAGAGTATCATTTCTTCTTTAGATAACGCAAACGTCTTTCCCCTCTACATCTATCCCGACCCAATTACCGACGGTCTTTTTGCCCAGCAGAAGCGCCAGCCAAACCTAAACATGGACATAGTCGGGAAGATAGCCAAGGGGATGGGTATGAACTTCTTTAACCCTGAGAAATTAGAAATAGAAAATGGGATTGCTCCAATAGATATCCTCGACTATATCTACGCCGTGCTGCACTCGCCCAGCTACCGGGAGCGGTACAAGGAGTTTTTGAAGATAGACTTTCCAAGGGTTCCGTACCCGACGGATGCGGAGAAGTTCTGGCAGTTGGTGCGCCTGGGCGGCGAGCTACGGCAGCTCCACCTACTGGAAAGCCCGAAGGTCGAGCAGTACCTCACCCAGTACCCCGTGGATGGGGATAACCGGGTGACGAAGCCGAGGTTCGAGCTGAACGAGAACAAGTCGGGCGGCGACTTGAAGTCGCCGCCCGACTTAGGCACGGGCCGGGTCTATATCAACGACACCCAGTATTTCGATGGAGTGCCGCAAGTGGCCTGGGAGTTCTACATCGGTGGCTACCAGCCCGCCCAGAAGTGGCTGAAGGACAGGAAGGAGCGGGTGCTGGGGTTTGAGGAGATATTGCATTATCAGAAGATTATCGTGGCGTTGGCGGAGACGGGCAGGGTGATGGGGGAGGTGGATAGGGTGTAATTATAAATAAATCACATTTTATGAAACAAGTTATCCATTCAATCATCTTTATCATAGCCGACTCAAAAGAGCGGACAGAGGCGTTCCAGCCCTATATACAAATTTGGAATGAAACTGTACTAAACTTAGTCTTCGACATCATAGTGAGGTGTAAGCAGAGGGTTTTGAAGGTGAATTGGCAGAGAGAGTTTCAGTTTTTAAAGAAGGATTTAGGGGCATGGGAACTTATTGGTTTAATTCAACAACCTATTCAACTGTTATGAAAATAAACAAATTTATCATTCCAATATTAATAAGCGTAGTTGGATTAATAGCGATTGTTATTGTCATAAATTTGCTAAATAATGGCGACAATAAGCCGATGGATGATGTCAATTATAAGTTTGTGCTAGTGATTTTGTTTGTATTGATTGTTTTTTCATTTTCTAGTCAAGAAAAAAGGAAGAAAAACGGAGAAGGCGAACCCGCAAATCGAATAACCGATAGTAATATTCAAAAATCTGGTGAAAGAAATGCCCCTGCATTTTCACAGCATTCTTCAAGCAGTAATAATATAGGTGAAGAAATCAATGATAAATCAGCTTATGCTATTGTAGATTCAATACATGATACGATAGCCTCTATTAGTTTTTCTCAAGAGAATGAAACAACATCTGATAGTGAGGTTAAATCTTTTTCAACTATATTAGTGGTAGATGATGAATTAGGCATTAGGAGTTCTGTAAAGCTTGTACTTGAAGGAGAGGGTTATAAGGTAATTGAAGCAGAAAATGGCTACCATGCACTCCTATTGCTTAGTAAAATTGATGTTGATTTATTTTTTATAGATATAAAAATGCCAGTTTTAAATGGAATAGAAACGCTTAATATTTTAAAGAAGCGATTGCCAAATTTGCCCGTTGTAATGATGTCGGGACATGCAGAAATAGAAACAGCGGTTGAAGCTATACATTTGGGCGCAATCGATTTTATTTCCAAGCCATTCAATGTAACAGTTCTCTTGAATTCTGTAAAGAAAGCTTTTAGCCAAAAGGGAGAAGTAAGTGTCACCATAAAGCCTGAAAGAAATGACGGAATGATTTTTTTAAAAGAAGAGCGCTTTAAAAAGCTATTTATTGAGATTGTTGAGTTATTTTCAGAATACATGAAGATTAAAAAAGAAATAGAAGTAAAAATAGTTCTAAAAAAAATAATAATTGATTTTGATATCCATAAAATTCAAGGCGACGGAAACCCTATTGAAATCAGCAAACTAATTGAGGAAACGCTGGGTGAATTTGAAAAAAAGGTAATAAAAGATAATTTTCGGCAATCTATTGATAAGGAATTTAAAAATGCTCGGGTTGAAAATTATGTAGATAGCGGGGTGTTTAATAATTTACTTCAAGAAATGCTTGAGATAAAGCGGCATGTAAAAGAATTGAAAGGGTTAGAAGCTAGCGACAGGGATTATCAGCATACGAACCTCAATGTCAGTGGGTTCAAGGCAGAATTAAAGAACTTGGTTGCAGAAGATCGTCATCTAAACGTAATTCTAAAATTGGTTGAAAGCAAATTAGAAACTGATATTGAAAATCAATTGATAGTCCTACAAAGCCAACTCACTCAATTGATAAAAGATAGGGGGATGAAAATGATTGCATACGAAGTTTTCAATGAGAAGAAAAATCAAATCTCATACGCATTGTTAAATATAATAGACGATATTGATTCTTTTTAAAGAAGGTGAAACTTGCGGCTTGCAAACTGTAACGCCACAAATGCCGCCACGATGTACGCCTTTTTTATCATTGCCGTAGGCAAACTTGGTTGTGCCAAGTCTTACTACCTCCCCACAAAGCTACACCCTTAACCTTAGAAAGCGCAGTGTTCGAGCAAGTGTTTAGCGAAGCGGCACTTGCGGGCTACTGCTACAAAACCGCAAGTGCCGCTTAGCTCTACACCTGTTGAAACTTTTGCTATTTCATTGAGACTTAAATGCTGCTGGAATTAGAAGATGGAAGACTTCCATCAACAGGGTCACTATTCAAATCTAATTGGCAGATTTTCCTCGTCGGAACTAAGTTCGGACGTATAAAATCTCTTTTTTTATGCGCCAGTAGTCACTACTGGTGCGAAAAATCTCACTTTTTACGGGCGAGTAGTGACTACTGGCGCAAAATATTCTCATTTCTGATGGGCGAGTAGTGACTACTGGTGCGAAAAATCTCACTTTTTATGGGCGAGTAGTCACTACTGGCCCATAAAATCTCACTACTGGCGCATAAAAAATGACTACTGGTGCGAAAAAACTCACTTTTTATGGGCCAGTAGTGACTTTTTATGCGTCTGTCGGAGGAGAATTTGGGAGGAAAAAGAGCTGACTTGATTGGGTTTGAAAAAAAATCCTTGCTGTTATTTTTGCATAGCATTCATTTACAGTGTTTTGTAATTTTGATTTTGTATATATTCAAAAAATAACCATAAGGGTTATTGCGTTCTTGCGAAACTCGCCAAAACTTTGGATTATCAACCAAAACAAAATATTTGGGCATTCACATGCTGGATTCTGCGGTGCCTTCGGGGCCTCGCAAGGTTATTGTCAATTCTTAACAAAAGGCTGTAGGCTTAGAGCATGTTTGGGATTTGGTTTAGGTAGCAAAATCGAATGGTTGCTTGAACTGAAACGAATTAATGCCATATAAATAAAGCCATTTAATTGCGCACTCTATGATGGCAGTTGAAGCTGCTTTAAAATAGTTATTCACCGTGCTTTTGTTTTATTCTTTAACTAAATATCTTTATTATGAAAGTTCTTCCAAACGGCCCGGACTACTTGCCCAAGCAAATCATGGCAAGGTTAGCGTGGTTCATCAATTTCAGTGCAATGCTGGACCAATTGGGCAGCAAGTACAATATTGCGCAAGCAATAATTGACTTGGTGAAAGCTAATACTATCACCTTGACGGCTGTCCGAGACAATTTGCAGCTTATTGACGATTTTAGAACTGGGCTGCTCAAGAATCGGGATAGTATCTTGCTCATTACCACGACCAATCCTGACCAGAAAGTGGAATTGGCCAAGGTGCCTAAACTCGTGGATTGGGCACAGGCCGAAGTGGACCAAGCGCTGGTGCGCCCACATATCCAAGCCGCTGAATTGCTGGTGAAAAACGCTACGCTGACAGATACCGACCGCACCAGTTTTGGCCTCGACAAGCAACCAGAAAAGCCCAGCACCCGACCTACTGCGGAAAAGTACGATTACCCTTTGTTGACCTATAAGATAGAGAACAATATGGTGAAGCTGCGCATCGTGCGTGGTGATTTATACAAGGGCAAGATGTGTCAAATCGTGATGGATGCCACGGGTTCCGGCAAGTTTACGTTCCTGATGTTCACCGTCGGGCAGGCCGTCACCGTACCCATTCAAGTTCCTACTGGGCTTTTGGCTAACACCATGCTGTTCCAAGCGGTATATATGGACGGCAACCAAACCTCCGGCCAATGGTCGCCCATACTTTTTGTGCCCGTTCAGCGGGAAGCAGAACCCTCGATGAAGGAAGCGGAAATGGTGGTGGCGGGGTAATTCCCATATTTATAAATTAAAGAAAGGGGGTTCAGCACATTGCGCTGAACCCCCTCGTTTTTTTGTCCCGTTTTGTCATGGCCATAGGCCACCGCTGAGTCACGTTTTGTCATTCCCGAAGGGAAACTACGTGACGCAGAGGTGGCCTTCGGCCATGACAAAACAACAACATCTACACCACGATATTAATCATCCTTCCCGGCACCACGATGACCTTCTTCACGGTCTGGCCTTCGAGCCATTTCTGTACCCGTTCCAGTTCAAGGGCGGCTTTTTCCAGTTCTGGCACGCTGAGGCCAGCGGGCAGTTCCACCAGGTCCCGCTTCTTGCCGTTGATGCTGACGGGGTAGGGGATGCTGTCCTGCACCAAGTGGGCAGGGTTGAACGTTGGATAAGGTGCTTCGCAAACGGTCGTTTCATGGCCCAATTGGTGCCAAAGCTCTTCGGCAGTAAACGGAGCGAACGGCGACAGCAGCCGCACCAGTTCATCCAGAATCGCCCGCTTGGAGCAGTTGGCGCTCCGCAATTCGTTGACGCAAATCATGAACGAACTCACGCAGGTATTGAACGAAAAACGCTCGATGTCGTCCGTCACCTTCTTGATGCAGGTGTGCAGGATTTTCAGTTCCTCCTTCGTCGGTTCGGCATCATTGACGAGCGGCTTGCCGTTGTTTTCATCAAAAAACAGCATCCACAGCTTGCGCAGGAAGCCGGAGACACCGTTGATGCCCTTCGTGTCCCAAGGCTTGGCCTGTTCGATGGGGCCGAGGAACATCTCGTACATGCGGAAGCAGTCGGCGCCGTAGCGTTCCACCATTTCGTCGGGGTTCACGACGTTGTGCAAGGATTTCGACATTTTCTCCACCCGCATTATGAGTGGAATGGCATCACCTGACAATGCAGTGTTCACGCCCGGCTGCACGTTCTCGAAGCGGCTATCACTTTCTTTCAGCTTCGCAAATTCGGTGGTCGTGATTTGCCAATCGTCGTTGACGTGCTTGACGGGGACGTAAAGCTCCATCGTCTTGCCAGCGTCGGTCTTCACCTCCATGATGGCCGATTTTCCCTGTATCATCCCCTGATTCAACAGCTTCTTGTACGGCTCTTTCGTTGGCACTAAGCCCTTGTCGTAGAGGAACTTGTGCCAAAAACGGCTGTACATCAAATGACCCACGGCATGCTCCGTGCCACCCACATAGAGGTCAACGTCTTGCCAGTAGTTGAGGGCTTTTTGCGAAGCAAACTCTGAGTCGTTGTCGGCGTCCATGTACCGCAGGAAGTACCAGGAGGAGCCAGCGAAGCCGGGCATGGTGTCCGTTTCCCGGTGCCAGCCTTCTTGAAAGTTCACCCAGTTTTCTGCACGGGCCAGCGGCGATTTTGCGCCGGAGGCGGGCTTGAAATCGTCCAATTCCGGCAGTTCCAACGGCAGTTCTTCGATGGGCAGCGGGTGCGCCACGCCGTCAGAGTCGTAGGCGATGGGGAACGGCTCGCCCCAGTAGCGTTGGCGGCTATAAATGGCGTCCCGCAGGCGGAAATTGATTTTGCGGACGCCAATGCCCATTCTTTCGATGCGCTGCAATACCTCCTCTATGGCGTCGGCGACTTCCATGCCGTCGAGGAAATCGGAGTTGATCATCTTGCCCAGCTTGTCCTCGATGGTAGCACCGGGGTACATGCTCTTGTCGATGATTTCGACGATGGGCAAATTGAATTTCTTCGCAAAACGCATGTCCCGCTCATCGTCGGCAGGCACGGCCATGATGGCCCCGGTGCCGTAGTCTTTCAGTACGTACTCTGCAATCCAGATGGGGATTTTCTCGCCATTGAATGGGTTCAGCGCATACGCCCCCGTAAATGCCCCAGAGACTTCCTTCGTCTCCGACATCCGGTCACGCTCGCTGCGGGTGTTCACGTAGGCTAAGTAGTCTTCGATTTCCTTGGCCTGCTCCGGCGTTGTAATTTGTTTCACCAAATCATGTTCTGGTGCAATCACCATGAAAGTTGCCCCGAAGATGGTGTCGGGCCTCGTCGTGAAAATTTCGAGGGATGAGGGATGAGGGATGAGGGATGAAGAGTCCCCAGCCAATTGGAAAAACATTTGTGCTCCCTGAGATTTGCCAATCCAGTTGCTCTGCATCTTTTTCATCGCATCGCTGAAGTCAACCGTGTCGAGGTCGTTCAGTAGGCGGTCGGCGTAGGCGGTGATTCGGAGGCTCCATTGGAGCATCGGCTTGCGCTCCACGGGGTAGCCGCCCCGTTCGCTCACGCCGTCCTTCACCTCGTCGTTGGCTAAAACGGTTCCGAGGTCCTCGCACCACCAGACGTAGGTGGTCTTGCGGTAGGCGAGGCGGTAGTTCATCAGCACATCGTCTTGCTCCTTGGGCGACATGGCGGCCCATTGCGCTGCGGTGAAATCCAAAGGCTCGGAACAGGCAGCTTGGGCATTGGCAGCACCTTCTTTTTCAAAAATTGCGATTAGTTCTTCGATGGGACGGGCTTTTGCGGCCTTGTTGTCGTACCAATGGCCAAAGAGTTGGAGGAAAATCCACTGCGTCCATTTATAGTAGTTAGGGTCGCTGGTCTGCACCTCCCGGCTCCAATCGAAGCTGAAGCCTATTTTGTCCAACTGCTCCCGGTAGCGGGCGATGTTCACAGCGGTGGACTTGGCCGGATGTACGCCCGTTTGGATGGCGTACTGCTCGGCAGGTAGGCCGAAGGCGTCGTAGCCCATCGGGTGCAGCACGTTGAAGCCTTGCATCCGCTTGAAGCGGGCAAAGATGTCGGAGCCGATATAGCCCAGTGGGTGCCCAACGTGGAGGCCAGCCCCAGAAGGGTAGGGGAACATGTCGAGGACGTAGTATTTGGGCTTGGTGGAGTCGTTGGAGACTTTGTAAACCTGGTGGTCGGCCCACCATTTTTTCCAACGTTGCTCTATTTCACGAGGATTGTATTCCATAACGATTTGATTGATGTTTAAACGCTTGTACGAGCGTATATTACTAAAAAGGCTGCGAAGAAATGAAAATTTCATTAAACTCGTAATGACAAACCTTTGTTCTTTAGGCCAATACCCTAAAACAAGGATTTTTGGCTCAAAAAATGCTGTTTTATCACGAATAGTTATAAATTGCGTCGTTTTTTGAAATTTCATTGCGCTCCAACTGCTCACCACTTCGTTTTTTCGACCAATTTTTTGTAAAGGACATTACATAAGATTCAAGGACTATCAACAATTTTTGAATCCATTATTTAGGTAACTGAGAAAACAGTTTTGTAAAACAAGCGTCCCATGACTACACCGGTTTACACCACCATTCCTTTACATGTTACCCGTTTGAAGATTGCCCTCTTCATCGTAATGCTCATGGCATCGGCAACTACCGTGTTGCGTGCTCAGGTATTGACCTGCCCCAACGACTATACCATCAACCTGCCTGTCAATGCCTGTACCCAATCCATCAACTACACTGGCCTTGTTTGGAGTTCCACCATTCCGGTTTTTGACCCTGTTTTTTTTCCATTGCAGGGCACTTACCTGCCAACTGGTGTGACCACCGTGACCTTGGCTGCCACGGATGGCAACGGCAACTTCCATACTTGTGATTTTGAGGTGAACATCGTGGCCTATAATTCCACCAATTTCAACTGTCCACCACAGGTGACGGTGTCATTGGGTGGCGATTGCGAGCATACCGTCACAGCGGATGATGCGCTGAACCCGAATTATACGATTTGCAATCAAGATTACACGATTGAACTGTTGGACGAAAACAACCAATGGGTGGAAGCGGTCATCAATGCCAACCAGACCAACCAGGCCTTCACTGTCCGGGTGACGAATGATGAAACAGGGCATTCCTGCCAAACCGTGATGATAGTGGGCACAGGGGAGGCTCCGGCCGTTACTTGCCCTTCAAACAAGACCATTTTCTGCAACGAGCCTACCGATACCAGCAATACTGGTAGCCCTGCACTGACCGGGTGCTTTGAATCGGTTGATATATCCTTTTCCGACAATTTCACCTTCACCCAATGCCCCGATTCCATCGCTTTCCAGATTCAGCGCAACTTTCAAATCGTTTCGCCCAATGGAACCCAAATGACCTGCAACCAGTTGATAACTGCCAAACGGTACAAGTTGAACCAGGTGTCGTTCCCAGCGGATGTGGATGGGGTGGCCAATCCAGCCTTGTTTTGCAGCGACTCGCTTACACTTGCACAGACAGCCCACCCGAATATCACAGGCTGGCCAGAAGTGGACGGATACCAAGCCAATTCGAACACACATTGCAAGATCGCCATTACTTATGTGGACAATACCACCCAATTATGCGGTGATTCTTACAGAATCAAACGGGCTTGGTCGGTCGTGAATATTTGCAATGGGCAAACCACACGTGATACGCAGACTATTATCGTATTGGACGAGGCAGCCCCAATTTTTGAAATTGGCGACACCTTGCATTTCAGCCTTTCGGGAAGTTGTGTGGATTCGATATTGATACCAGCCGCAGATTTGATTTCGGAATGTTCGAGCTATGATTTCCAATTGGTGACGCCTTGGGGCGAATTTGATGAAAACGTGGGAGTTTG